>ENA-OUQP01000244-OUQP01000244.1-human-gut-metagenome-genome-assembly--contig:-NODE-244-length-57562-cov-5.801520_pt1 | contig 57562 bp, 48 predicted proteins | sample MGYA00237951_ERZ548836 | MGnify/ENA primary metagenome ERZ548836 (study PRJEB26490, sample SAMN05194702) | human gut metagenome | biome: terrestrial biome; feature: human-associated habitat; material...
GCTCAGGACTACGCAAGCCACAAAGACCGCAGGGGTCATCCCGAGGGTCTCGGCTAGATATTCGAGCAGGGAGGCAGCGCCCATGCCAATCCCAAGCGCTCGCCCAGAGACCTCGCTCTCGTACGACACGAGGCTAAACCCATGATGGACGGCGGCACCAATGTAGCCAAGAGCCAGAATCGTCGTGCAGCTCGCGATGAGGAAGCCAGGAAGGCGAAGGGTTGCCACCATCCCAATGGCTCCGGTAACACAAAGAGACATTGCGGCGGCGGCAGCGGTTCTTTTCTCCATCGAGCCGGGAAGATAGGCTCCCGCAACCCAGAATAGGACGTAACCAAGCCCCGTAAAGGCGAGCAGAATCGCGTATACGCTCCCTATGACGCCGGGGTCCGCAAGGCGAGGAGTACGCCCCAGCGTTACGGACATGCAGAGCTTCCAGGTGAAGAAGTAGAGGGAGAAGGAGGCAGCCTCAATGATTAGCGACGGGGAGAGATAACGGGAGGGAGCAATATGTTGAATCTTTCTAGTTGCACGCACGAGTCGCCTCCCTTCGTCACACCATGTATCTTCGCACGATATTCGAGAGGGGGGGCAACAAAAACGGCGACAAAAGTCCCAAATTATCATCGCTATTGAAGCCGGCGGCAGAGTCCGGAGAAACGATAACGATTACGCCTTTTCACGCTTTGTGGGCATGCAGAGATGCCTTGAGAATGCGGGAGTCGGGCAGGGGATGTCCGCATAAAAAACGCCGGAGAAACACTCCGGCGAAGCATACTGGTGGAGACGATGGGGATCGAACCCACGACCTCAGGCTTGCAAAGCCCGCGCTCTCCCAACTGAGCTACGTCCCCTTTTAGTAATAAACGCCCCAGCGGCGACTCGGCTCACGCTGGGGCGTTTATTCGCAAAAAGGTGGTGGGCCCGACAAGGTTCGAACTTGTGACCTCCCGGTTATCAGCCGGACGCTCTGACCAACTGAGCTACGGGCCCACATGCGGTGCGTCTTTCACATCGCGCTTGGCTATAATAAGCCAACCCAATGCCATAGGTCAACAGAAATTTAAAAAACTTTGAGAGTTTTTTCTGTCCATCCTATTGGGTAGGATTAACTACTGCTTCAGGCGGGATTTCCCATTCACTCGGAGGGAGTGGAACATATGGTTCGCATGGTTATAACGAACGTCATCGTGGGCAATCCGCCCCTCCCCTCCGCAATCGTACTTTCTCCCGCTGCGGATACAGGGGCAGACCCCAAGGTGGCCATCGACCACAACCTCAACGCAGAGGACATCATCGGGTCAGCGCCCATGGATATTCTCCCCCTCAGCGTTGGCATGGTTGACGCCGCGCAGATCGCTCGCGCAGCAGACAGCGAGACCCACCGCCGTCCGGATACGCACGATCTTCTCTCGAGCGTTATCACCGTCCTGGGCGGTGAGGTTTCCTCCGCCAGCATCACCCGCGTTGAGGACACGACCTTCTTCGCCACGGTTGACGTAATCGCAGGCGACGGCACCACCCACCACGTTGACGCTCGTCCCTCGGATGCCATTGCCTTGGCACTGCGTTGCGACAAGCCCATCCTCGCGAGCGAGGACGTCCTCTCTCGCGCAGGCCTCCCAAACTTCGAGGCTATCGCAAGCGACGAGAAGCGTCGCGAGGCCGAGGAGTTCCACGCCTTCGTCGAGTCCCTCTCCCCCTCTGACTTCGAGTCTCCCCGCGAGCCCTAGCCAACGGACAGGCCGCAACAGCAGCCAGGACGCCCCAGTCCTGGACGGCGGCACATCGCCGCGATGTCAACAACAGGGCGCCGGCCCCGTGGGCAGAAAGCAGCTAGGACGCCCCACACCTGCTCGGCGGCACATCGCCACACCGTAAACAACAGGGGTCCGGCCCCGTGGGTGCTAAGCAAACATTTTCGAAACGCGCTCGCGCGTTGAGATGTTTGCGTGCACCCGCGAGGCCGGACCCCGTCAGGTTGATTAGGGCGATGTGCCTACTCGTCGATTAGGCTCTCGTCCATCTCCTCGTCACCGATATCGACCTGGTCATCTTCATTAGAGACGGAAGATTCCTCGCTGCCCGCGTTCTGGTCGGGCTCGTCCTTGGCGGCCCTCATGCGAGCGACCGCGCAAACGGAGTCACTATCGCCCACGCTCATAACCTTCACGCCCTGCGTCGAGCGGCCAAGCTTCGAGATGTCCTTCACCTTCACGCGGATAACGACGCCATCAGTGGAGACAATCATGAGCTCGTGCTGCGGACCAACGACACGGCATGCCGCAAGGTTGCCCTTCTTGTCAGTCATAGTGATCGTGTAGACACCCTGGCCACCACGCTTGTGCTCGGGATACTCAGCAACGGGCGTGCGCTTGCCATAGCCCTTCTCAGTGATGACGAAGAGGTCGCCATTGCCGTTGGTGATCTCCATGCCGAGCATCTTCGCGTCACCCTTGAGGGTGATGCCGCGGACGCCGGACGTATCGCGACCCATCGGACGGACATCGCTCTCCGGGAACATGATGGCCTTGCCGTCAGTCGAGACGAGGATGACCTTGTCACCCTCACGCACGCGACGAACGTTCACGAGCTCGTCACCGTCACGCAGGTTGATGGCGATGATGCCGTCGTGGCGTGTGCGGTCATACGCGCTCATGGCGGTCTTCTTCACCGTGCCGTTCGCCGTTGCGAACATCAGATATTCGTCCTCGGGGAAGGTGCGGCAGGTAATGACAGCCGTGGCGTGCTCGCCCTCGCTGAACGGCACGAGGTTGACGATCGCGGTGCCGCGGGCCGTGCGCTGGCCAATCGGCAGCTCGTGGACCTTGAGACGATAGACCTTACCCTTGTTCGAGAAGAACAGCACATAGTCATGCGTACTCGCGACGAAGAGGTCCTCGACGAAGTCCTCGTCCTTGAGGCTCACTCCCTGGACGCCCTTGCCGCCGCGCTTCTGGGCTCGATAGGTGGCAACCGGGGTGCGCTTTACGTAGCCGGCGTGCGTCACGGTGATGACCATGTCCTCGTCGGCAATGAGGTCCTCGACGTTGAGCTCCTTAGTGCCCTGAACGGAAATCTCGGTACGGCGCTTGTCGGCGAACTTGCGCTCAATCTCGCGCATCTCGTCCTTGATGACGGCGAGGATTTTCTCCGGGTTGGCAAGCAGGTCCTCGTAGTAGGCGATCGCCTTGCGAAGACCATCGAGCTCCTCCTGGATCTGATCGCGAGAGAGACCCGTGAGGCGACGGAGGCGCATCTCGAGAATAGCCTGGGTCTGCTCCGGAGAGAAGCCAAAGCGCTCGATAAGGCGCTGGGAAGCCTCGGTATCGGTCTGAGACGAGCGAATGATGTGAATGACTTCGTCGATGTGGTCGAGAGCCATGAGATAGCCCTCGAGGATGTGGGCACGAGCCTTCGCCTTCTTGAGGTCGAAGCGGGTGCGACGGGTCACCACGTCGACCTGGTGGTCGATGTAGTGCTGCAGCATCTGGCGAAGCGTCAGGAGCTTGGGCACGCCATTCACGAGCGCCAGGTTGATCACGCCGAAGGTGGTCTGGAGCTGGGTGAACTTATACAGGTTGTTGAGGACGACCTGCGGGATGACATCCTTCTTGAGCTCGATGACGAGACGAATGCCCTTCTGGTTCGACTCGTCGCGGAGGTCAGAGATGCCCTCGAGTCGCTTCTCGTTGACGAGCTGGGCAATCTTCTCCTGGAGCGTACCCTTGTTGACCTGGTAGGGCATCTCGGTAAAGACGAGACGGGCGCGGCCGGTCTTCGTCGTCTCGACGTGGGCCTTGGCGCGGACGGTCAGCGAGCCGCGGCCGGTCTCATAGGCGTCGCGGATGCCATTAGTGCCCATGATTTTGGCGCCCGTCGGGAAGTCCGGGCCGGGCATGACCGACATGAGCTCGTCGGTCGTCGCATCCGGGTTATCGATGAGCATGCACGTGGCCTCGATGGCCTCACCGAGGTTGTGCGGCGGAATATTGGTCGCCATGCCAACCGCGATGCCGTTGCAGCCATTGACCAGGAGGTTCGGGAAACGGGCAGGCAGGACGGAGGGCTCGGAGAGCGACTCGTCATAGTTGGGCTGCCAGTCGACCGTGTCCTTCTGAAGATCGCGGAGGAGCTCCATGGCGGGCTTGGCGAGACGGCTCTCCGTGTAACGCATAGCGGCAGCGGAGTCACCGTCGATGTTGCCGAAGTTACCATGGCCATCCACGAGCGGAGTGCGCATGCTGAACCACTGGGCCAGGCGGACCATCGTGTCATAGACGGCGGAGTCACCATGCGGGTGGTACTTGCCGATAACTTCGCCGACCGTCCACGCACTCTTCTTGTGCGGGCGATTGGGGAAGATGCCGCTCTCGTTCATCGCATAGAGGATGCGGCGGTGGACCGGCTTCAGACCATCGCGAACGTCCGGCAGAGCACGAGCGGTAATGACCGACATCGAGTATTCGATGAAGGACTGGCGCATCTCATGGCCAAACTCGCTGATTTGGAGAGCTCCGCCGTGCTCGTCTACCTCACCAGAGTCGGTTCCGCGGCCAGCGGCACCAAACTCCTCCTCGAGCTCGCCGTCATCCTCCTCCTCGGCCTCGTCGTCAGACTCAACGTAGACGTCAGTGCCGTCATCCTCGGCAGAGGCGCGATCAAGCAGGCGCTTGAGGTCGTCAGGCAGGTCTGCCCCGGCCTCGTTGTTGGTGTTGTTATCGTCTGCCACTTCTGGCCTTTCTCTTAGGCGTCCAGGTAACGGGCGTCATGGGCGTGGCGCTCGATGTAGTCACGGCGGTACTCGACCTCGGTACCCATGAGCTCGCGGACCGCACGATCAGCCGCGGCGGCGTCCTCGATGGTCACACGCTGGAGGATGCGGGTCTTGGGATCCATGGTCGTGGATGCAAGCTGCTTCGGGTCCATCTCGCCCAGGCCCTTGTAGCGCTGGACGTCATAACCCTTCTTCTTTTTCTTGAGCTTGCCGGAATCGTCCTTGGTGTCCTCGTCCTCATCCGGGCTGAAGCCCAGGGAGCGGATGGTGTCGCGAAGAATCTCTTCCTCCGGCTGACGGCCGTTGGGATAGACGTAGTGAATCTTCTTACGCACCTTGACGCCAAAGATCGGCGGGCAGGCGACGTAGATGTAGCCAGCGTCGATGAGCGGGCGCATGTACTTGTAGAAGAAGGTCATCAGCAGGATGCGGATGTGAGCGCCGTCGACGTCTGCATCGGTCATGATGATGATCTTGTGATAGCGAGCCTTGGTGATGTCGAAATCGCCGCCCTCACCATTGCCCGTGGTCACACCGGTACCGATGGCCGTGATGAGCGACTGGATGGTTTCGCTCGAGAAGGCACGGTGATCGCCGACGCGCTCGACGTTCAGGATCTTGCCGCGCAGGGGGAGAATCGCCTGGATGTCTCGGCGGCGGCCGTCCTTGGCCGAACCGCCTGCCGAGTCGCCCTCGACGATGAAGAGCTCGGTGAGCTCGGCGTCGCGGGCGGAGCAGTCTGCAAGCTTACCGGGAAGAGCCGCGCTCTCGAGAAGGCTCTTACGGCGCGTCGCCTCGCGAGCCTTGCGGGCGGCAGTGCGTGCCTTGCTTGCCTGCTGGGCCTTGTTGACGATGGTGCGAGCCTGCTTGGGATGTTCCTCGAGGTACTCCGCAAGGCCATCGGCGACAACCTTGTTGGTGAGCGAGCGCATGTAGGAGCTGCCGAGCTTGGCCTTGGTCTGACCCTCGAACTGCGGGTCCGGAAGCTTGACGGAGATGACGGCGGAGAGGCCCTCGCGAACATCGTCACCCGTGAGGTTGGGCTCCTTCTCCTTGAGAAGGCCCTGCTTGCGCGCATAGTCATTGATGACGCGAGTAAGCGCGGTGCGGAAACCCTCGAGGTGCATGCCACCCTCGGGCGTATAGATGTCGTTGGCGAACGACATCACGCTCTCGCCGTAGCCGGTATTCCACTGGAGGGAGACTTCGACCTCGCCCATCTTCTCAACGGGGGTTCCCTCCTCGGTCTTGCCGGCGAGGTAGATGGGATTCTTAAGGCCCTCGGGAACGTCCTTGCCCTCGTTCAGGAACTTGACGAAGTCAATGATGCCGCCGGCGTAGCAGAACTCGACGACACGCGGCTCAACCTCACGCTCGTCCGTCAGGACGATCTTGAGGTTCTTGTTGAGGAAGGCCGTCTCCTGGAGACGGTTGTGGAGGGTGTCGAAATCATAGACGCACGTCTCGAAGATCTCGTCATCCGGCCAGAAGGTGACCGTGGTACCCGTGGTGGTGGACTCGCCAACGACCTTCATCTTCTCGACGGTCTTGCCGCGCGAGAACTCCATCTCGTAGATGTGGCCGTCACGCTTGACCTGAACGACGACCCTCTTGGAGAGGGCGTTCACAACGGAGATGCCCACGCCGTGGAGGCCGCCCGAGACCTTGTACGCGCTGTTATCGAACTTGCCGCCAGCGTGGAGGATCGTCATGACGACTTCGAGGGTCGGGATCTTCTTCACGGGGTGCAGGTCAACGGGGATGCCACGGCCGTTGTCGACAACGGTGATGGAGTTGTCGGCGTGCACCGTGACACGAATCTCATTGCAGAATCCGGCCATGGCTTCGTCGACAGAGTTGTCGACGGTCTCCCACACGAGATGGTGGAGACCGCTCGAGCTGGTCGAGCCGATATACATGCCCGGACGCTTGCGGACAGCCTCAAGGCCCTCGAGAATCTTGATCTCGCCGCCGTCGTAGCCATGTTCATTGGGAGACTCTGACACCCGACAGTCCTTTCCTTAGGGTTTCTAGTCAATCTTTACTAGTTTAGTACAGGCGTCCTATTTGGCACAGCCTAAACCTAAATCGACGAAAACCCTTACGCACAATATGGCTCTGGCGGATTGTCAGGGGTTCTGCGGGTCCCTTTTGATTTCTCGCGTACTTTCCAACTTCGCGCGACGAATTGAGTACTCCATCGCTTTAGACGCGTTTTCGCGCAGACGTGGGTCAAGTCTCGAAACCTTATCGGCAATGCGCGCCGCTTCAATTATGGAAAGGGACGGGAGCTCTTCCTTGACATGGGAGGGTTCCTCTTGCGCTATGGCACGCTCGCCCGCCTTCCTGCTCAGTTTGAACCTCACGCGGGCGACCTCGAGGCCCTCGTACGAGAGCCGGTCAACGAAAAGCTCCGCGTTAGTGGTGAGGTCAACCATGAGCGCGTTGCCATCGAGGTAGACGACGAGCTCCGGCAGGCCCACGCCGCTTTTGGGCTTATTGAGCCAGACAGCAACCGTGTGCTTGGCAGCACGCTTGCCGCAAACCTTCCTCCATGCGTGCAGGGCCTTGTTCACGTCCGATGCGCCGCGAGCGACTCTCTTATCGACATAGGCGGCGACCACGTCTGCCGCAGTGGCGGCAGCGTGCTGCTTGGCGGGGTCGAGCGGGTCATAGACGCTCCTCGCCGCGGCGCGGGCTCGACCACCCTCGTGTCCGTAGTATCTAGCCGCCATAACGGACCACCTTCATCCCCTCGAGAAGGCTGTCGTCGAAGTAGCCGAGGTTGGTCGTCGTAATGACCGTTTGAATCCCGCCCTCGACGAACTTCGTCACGCAAGCTCGGCGGTTCTCGTCAAGCTCACTCATGACGTCATCGAGCAAAAGCAGCGGCCTTTCACCGAGAAGGTCTTCGCAGAGCCTCACCTCCGCCATCTTCCAAGCGAGGGCGACGGTACGCTGCTGCCCCTGGCTACCGAACGCCCGAGCGTCGCGCCCCTCGATCTCGAAGGAGATGTCATCACGATGAGGACCGACGAGAGTCTGTCCTCGGCGGAGGTCGTCATCGCGGCTCTCCTCCATGCGCCGGAGCATGAGCTCGCGAAGCTGGTCGCGTCCCATGCCCGCCTCGGCGCCGGCAACGCTCGGCACGTAACGGCAGGCGAGCGCCTCTCCGGAGGCAACGTCCGCGTACACCTCACCCACGAGTGAGGAAAGGCGCGTGAAGAGGTTGAGGCGATGGTGAAGGAGCGTCGCGCCGCCCAGGGCCACCGACTCGTCCCACGCATCGAGAAGGACGGGGTCGCAGCCATCCTTCAGAAGGCGATTCCGCTGTTCGACGGAACGCGTGTATGCCGAGAGGACCTTGCGATATCCGACGTTCGCCTGGGCTCCAAACGAATCGAGCTCTCCCCTGCGCATCGAGGCCGAACCCTTAACGAGCGACAGGTCATCGGGGCAGAAGAGAATCGAGAGTAGGGTTCCCGGCAGGTCCTGACCGCGACAGGGCTTGCCATTTCTCAGGAACTTGCGCGAGCCTTCGGCGGCGACGAGCTCGACGTCAACCACTCGTCCATCGCCCTCGAGACGCGCGGACACACGCGCCTCCCGAGCTCCGGGAGCGACGAGCTCTGCCGGAGACGGGCGACGGAACGATTGCCCCGCGGTGAGGTATTGGAGCGCCTCGACGGTGTTCGTCTTTCCGACGGCATTGGGTCCCACAAGGACCGTCACGCCGGGCAAAGGCTCGAGCACGACCCCATCGAGGTTCCTATATCCGCTGAACGAGATTCGAGTGACAACGAGAGACACGGGCTACATCCGCACGGGCATGAGCAGGTACAGGTAGTTGATCTTCGAGTAGCTCTTGAAGACGCCGGGACGCATCTTCTCCTGGAGCTCGAGCGTGACTTCGCTCTCCTGGTTAAGGGCGCTCACGCAATCGCCGACGTAACGGTAGTTCATGCCAATGGAGTTCGACTGACCCTCGACGTCGACGGAAAGCTGCTCGCGAGCGTCTCCCTGATCCGGCGAGGTCGACGAGAGGAGCATCTGTCCGGAATCGGCGTCGACGTCGAGCCTCACGGAGGAGTTCGACGTGGCGATGGAGCTGACGCGGCGCAGAGCGCCGGCAAGATCCGCGACCTTCACCTTGACGGAGGTTAGGCAAGTCGAGGGGATCAGCTTCTTGTAGTCGGGGAAGGTGCCTTCGATGCGCCTAGAGACATAGGTGGTGTTACCAAACACGAAGATGACCTGGTTCGCAGTGCTGCCGATGATGATCGTCGGGGACTCGCTGGGAAGCGACAGGACGTCGTGGAACACGGTGCCAGGGATGATCATCTCGAAGGTCCCGTCGAGAGAGGAGGTCTCGACGTTGGTGTCGCACACAACGAGACGATAGGAATCCGTGGCAACGAGACGCACGAGGTTCTCCTCGACGTTGAGCAGGACGCCCGCGAGGATCGGGCGACTTGTGTCGCGGGAGGTTACCTTATAGACCTTGTCGACCATCTCCGAAAGGATGTTGCAGGGCAGCTCGACCGAGCGCTCCATCGCGATCTCTGGGAAGCTCGGGAAGTCGGCGGCGTTCAGGCAATTGAGGTGGAAGGAACTCTTGTCACACGTAAGGTGGATGGTGCCCTCGCCACCATCAAAGGTTACGGCCGAGTCAGACAGGTTCTTCACGACGCTCGTGAGCATGCGTCCGGAGATGACCGTCTCGCCCTCCTCCTCGACGTTGGCTGCGATCTTGTGTCGAATCGAGGTGTCGAGATCGGAAGCCTGCATTTCCAGAGTGCCGCCGGAAGCCTTCATGAGGATGCCTCCGAGAACGGGAATGGTCGAGTGAGTGGCGATTCCCTTCGAGACGATGGAGAGCGCCTTGGCAAGGGACGACTGGCTGACGGTGAAACGCATGTGTCTCTCCTATCTATATCTATTTATATATAGATATACATGTTAGTAATGGTAGTAAGGCGTGTAGAAACGTAGAAAACTTCTTAACAGTGCTGCTAGATGGCTTATTTCGCTGGCGCATTCACGGGTGATAGAGAACCTGAGTTATCTACAGAGAATAGCGGCTGAAATTCTTTCAACATTTTGACCCTGGTTTTCCACCATCCTCTACCACCTTTCGACATTTCGTTGTCGAATGCTAAGAGCTCGCCATCAGGTCCTCCTTGAGGCGCATGATCTTGTCGTAGACGATGCGGTCCTCCGTGCGGCGTTCCTCGACCCATTTAAGGCTGTGCTTTACCGTCGCGTGGGTTCGGCCGCCAAAGCGCTCGCCGATGTCCGCGAGGGTCGAGTCCGTGAGCTCTCGCGCAAGCCACACGGCGACGTGGCGTGGTTCCATGAGGGTCTTGTTGCGCTTGTCTCCCACGAGGTCCGTGTGGGTGACGTTGTACCTAGTCTCGACGAACTTCTGAATCTGCTCGATCGTGAAGGTGCGCGTGTTGGCACCCCACTTCGCCTCGGCGATCTTCGTGATGTCCTCGCGCGTGAGGGGAGACCCTCCGCGTTGCCTGTTGGCAGCCTCGAGGATGCAGACCTGGCAGAAGCTCTTGATAGTGCGGATTGATGCGCCAGAGCGCTCCGCCATGAACTCGAGGTCCTCTTCGGTGAGCTCGCCGTCGTAGGCGGCGTCGCCCATCTCTCGTGCGAAGTCCTTCATCCTCTTGTAAAAGGTCCTGAGGAGGCCGAGCTTGAGTTCGTAGTTCGGGACCTGGATGGAAATGGTCACGCCTGAGTCGAGGCGGGTGGACACGCGTTCCTCGAGGCCGAGCTCGATGGGGCTCTTGTCTGCGGCGAGCACGATCTGTTTGCCGTGGCTCGTGAGGAAGTTGAAGGTGTCAAAGAAGAACTGAACGGATCCCGCCTTCGAGCGGAACCCCTGAATGTCGTCGATGATGAGGACGTCGACGCCGTGGTAGTTGTCCGTGAGCGCCTGCTTGACGTCCTTCGTGGTGTCCACCATCGCGGTGCTGTAGTCGTTTACGAATTCCGTAGCGGTTCGATACACGCAGACGCGTTCCGGGTCGTTGACGGCGAGATAGTTCTGGATGGCCTTGAGTAGGTGAGTCTTACCCATCCCTGGGCCGCCGTAGATAAAGAGAGGGTTGTAAGCGTGGCTGCCGTTGGCGACCGCCTTTGCCGCCTGGAGAGCCATGCGGTTCTCCTCGCCCTCGATAAACGTCTCGAAGGTGAGCTCGGAATCCTCGGGTGCGATGTCTCCCACGAGGGGATTCTTCCGAGGAGTCGCCGACGCGGGCGTAACCTGTGTCGCGACGGGCTCGGTGGAGGGATTCATCAGGCGCTCGAGCTCCTCGCGCGAGATGGTCGTCTGGGTCTGGTGGATATGAGGCATGGGCGCTGGCGCGACTTGGGGCGCGGGCGCTTGAGGAGCCGGTGCCTGTTGCTGCGCGGCGCTGGGACGCGCAGCGGACGGGTTGCCGGAAGGTGCCCCTCCTGCCAGCGTCACGCACACGTTGAAGTGTTGGAAGGCCGCCCTTTCGAGGGCGTCTTCGATGATGGGTGCGTTTCTCTCGACGTTGCGCTTCACGAACGCGCCCTTGACCGAGATGGTCAGGGTGTCCTCCGTGAGGTCCTCCGCCGTGCAGCTGCGAAGCATGGCGAGGGTGGCGGGCGCCATCCCCTCTTCTTCGAGCATGTTCGTCACATCGTCCCAGAGAATCTGGGCGTCTGACTCTTGGGTTGAGAGATCACTCATTGTGCGTGGATCCAAACTGTCTGGACGGCGTGTCGCCGTCCTTCTCCCAAAATGTTGAAAACTCATTATATGTGAGCTTTGAGCTGAGGTGGAGCAAGTGTTGAAAACTAATTCGGGCGGCGGTGAAACTCTGATGTCACCGCCGCCCGAAGCGATTCGATGCTGTTTGGGGAGATGATCGGATATCCCCGTTGACTCACCGGTTGTCTACTGCTGGATAAGCGTCATGCCCATGTCCGTGAGGAACCGCTTCTGCCCCCTCTTAGCGACTATGCCCTGGTTCTCCATCTCCCGAAGCTGGCGGCTCCAAGTTGCGTTTGATCCGCCATATGCCGCCACAAGGTCGACCACGCCCACGCTCTCGTGCTGGGCGAGATAGGCGATAACTCGCTGCGCCCTCTCGCTGAGAGGTTCCGGATGCATTTGCTGCTGCCAAGGTAATTGCTGCTGGTAGGGAGCCTGTGGCATTCCCTGGGCGTAGGGGTAGTAGCCCTGTGGCGCGCTCTGGGCCGCCGGCCAGGCCCCGGCGCCCCATGGTTGGGGCATCTGTTGCGGATAGCCCTGCTGGTATTGGGGCACCCCCTGCTGCTGCGCTTGCGGCTGGAACTGCCCCATGCCCTGCTGTGGATAGCCCATCATCTGCTGGGGATACTGTGCCCCTGTCTGCGGAGGATATTGCTGCGCGCCCTGCTGCCACCCTTGCTGATAGGGATTCTGCCCGGGTGCTGCCGCCATGCCCTGAGGCTGTTGCCAAGCCTCATTCGCTGGCTGCATCGCAGGTGCGGGCTCGTTCGTGCTCTCATTGGGCATCGAGATCGTCACGATGGTGCCGCAGTTGATGTTGTCCTCGATGGTGAGCGTGCCGCCGTGGTCTTCCATGTACTGCTGGGCGTAAGGAAGGCCCGATCCCACACCTCGAATGTACTTCTTCATCTCCTCCGTGGCGGAGCTGGTTCCGTATTCGAGTGCGCGGTCCTTCTCGCGGATGCCCGGCCCCTGGTCTGAGAAGCGGATGGTGTTTCCGCCGTCGAGGATGGAAACGGTCGGCTCCTTGAAATATGCGTGGACGAGGTTCTCAACAACCTCGCGGATGACCGTGAACGAGATCTTGCCGCCCTGCTCCTTGGCGAGGCGCGTGACGGTTGCGGTGATTTCCTCCAGATAGGAGCGCACGTCCGACGGTTGAATGACGACCACCCTCGGCGCTGCCGCGGGATCATCGAAGATGGCGATTCGTGTGGGATTGGTGACGACCTCGCCAAGTTCGGGCGAGGTGGAGTTTTCCACCTTGTCTGCTCCCGTGCCTATTTCCGTTGGCCCTTCTCCTACGAAGGGATAGAAGGCATCTGCCATCTTTCATCCATTTCTTTCACGGCCCTAGCGGGGCTTTTCATGCTCTTTCAACAAGATTCCAACAGATGATGAAAACTTGCACAAGCTTTTTTTCACCAACCGAAAGTTATCAACACCTGACGAAAGATTGTTGATAACCTGCGATGACAAACATCAAGCTGCTCGTGAAATACCTTGTCTACAGGCAAAATATTTCACGTTGCACTGTTGATTATTTCATCCTTTGCGGATGATTTCCGCCTATTTCTGAAATGTTTGGCAACAGATTTTCTCCTTATGAAAGACCGATCGAAAGCGAACACAAGGTCTTGTTGTTGCGCCCCTGGTGGACCTCACCCGTTGTGGTTTCGTGGCCAAGGCGTGCGCATGAGGTGCTTTTCTGTGGGATAACCTCGCAATTTCCCAATATTCAAATTGACATCACGCAACCCACACCCCTACAATCGGAGAGCTTGACTGCTAATGCAGTGATGAGATTTGTCACTCAGGAGGAACCACTATGAAGCGTACGTACCAGCCCAATAAGCGCAAGCGCGCCAAGTGCCACGGCTTCCGTGCTCGCATGGCCACCAAGGGCGGCCGCGCCGTTCTCGCCCGTCGCCGTGCCAAGGGTCGCAAGAAGCTCACTGTCTAGGACATTCATGGAGACCATCAAGTCCAAAAGGGATTTTGAGAAGGTCTTCCGTGGTGGTAAGCGGCTCAACCATCCTCTCGTCAGGCTTACTGTGAGTCCTGTCGAGGGAGATGGCGTGGGCCGCATTGCCTATGTCGCTGCAAAGAAGCTCGGATGTGCGCCGCATCGCAATAGGTGCAAGCGCGTACTTCGAGCTGCGGCGGCGGAGGCGGATTTTCCGCCAGAGGGCTTCGATGTGATTCTTTTCTCGACGCCAGCGACGTACGAGGCCACCTCTCACGAGGTTGCCGCGGCACTTGCAAAGCTGAGGAAGAGAATCAACGCATGATTACTACGGAGAAGGATGGGCAGGGTTTTATCGCCCGTTGCCTCATCCGTTTCGTGAAGGCATACAAACGATATGTCTCGCCCATCCTTCCTCCGTCATGCATCTATGAACCAACCTGTTCTGAGTACGCCATAGAGGCGCTTCGTCGGTATGGCGCACTCAGAGGTGGTTGGCTTACCCTGTCGCGTCTTGTCAGGTGTAATCCTTTCCACAAAGGCGGCTATGACCCCGTCCCATAAGGACGGAACAACTGGAGGTACTTCCCATGTGGGATGGAATCATCTACGTCATTGCCCAGATCCTGACGTTCATTGCGAACCTCGTCGGTGACTGGGGCCTGGCAATCATCATTCTTACGGCCATCATTCGTATTCTGCTCACCCCTCTTACCGTGAGCTCGACGCGCTCGATGGCCAAGATGCAGGTCCTGCAGCCGAAGATGCTGGAGATTCAGGAGCGCTACGCGGATGATCCCCAGCGCATGAACCTCGAGATGCAGAAGTTCTACAGCGAGAACAAGTTCAACCCGCTTGGTGGCTGTCTGCCCACGCTCATTCAGATGCCCGTGTTCTTCGCTCTCTTCTCCGTCCTTCGTTATCAGATTCCCGAGAGCGCGTGCTTCTATGGCATCTTTGAGTCCCTCGCCCTCTCACCGAACGGTGCCGTTCTTGAGCTCGGCTGGGCTGGCGCTTGGCTCTACATCGTGTTCGACCTTGCCTTTGGTGTCCTGACGCTCGTTCCGATGCTGCTTAACCAGCAGGCTACCGAGTCCATGCAGGGTCAGCAGACCAAGATCATGGGCATCGTTATGGCGCTTATGATGATGTGGTTCGGCTGGTCCGTGCCCATCGGCGTTGTTCTTTACTACGTCACCTCTTCTGCTTGGGGCGTCGTCCAGCAGGTCTTCATCACTCGTAAGGTGACCGAGAAGGCTAAGGCCGAGGAGGCCGAGCGTCTGGCTAATCAGCCGGTGAACATTAACGTCGTTCGCCGTGAGCGCAAGCAGCGTCCGCACAAGAAGTCCTAGGTCTAACGACATATATCCGTGCAGGTCGCGCATCCTCGTTAGAAGATGCGCGACATGTCTTATCTGGAGGTAAACATGAGCGAGGAGATTGTGGAGACCGTCGAGGAGTTCGACGCCATCCGCTCCGCCTACGAAGAGACAGGCGATCTCACTGATGACCAGGTAGATAAGGTCGCAGACGCTGCGATTGAGATTCTTAGGTCTATCCTGGGTTGCTTTGGAGAGAACAATAGTTCGATTGATGAGTACGATGGCGACGAGGGCGAGCTGATTCTCGATGTCAACGGTGGCAACCTCGCCATTCTCATTGGTCGTCACGGTGTGACTCTCGATGCCCTTCAGGTTGTCTTCTCTTCCATGCTTTCCAAGAAGATTGGCTTCCACTATCCGATTGTTGTCGATATCGAGGGTTATAAGAGCCGTCGTCGCGATAAGGTTCAGTCTGTTGCTCGCAACGCCGCCTCCAAGGCTCGTAAGAACGGTCGCGCTGTAAAGCTTGCTCCGATGAATGCCTATGAGCGTAGGCTTGTTCACCTTGCGCTCCGTGGTGATGACTCAATTACCACGCATTCTGAGGGTGTCGATCCCGAGAGATGCGTTGTAATTACTCCGGTCAAACAGCAGTAAGTCGTTTTACATAGGGTTTCATTCAGGGAGGCTTCGGCCTCCCTTTTCTTTTGTCGAACGAATCTATGTGTATTTCGGAGTGTGTTTGCTGTTTCTCAATTACAGTTTTGAGACTTTTTAGTACGTGCTCTCATGCCTTCCGTATCATCTTCGATTATCTCTTTTGATGATTAATCGCGAGGTAGTAAGAGAAGCAAACCTACTACGTGTATCGTGTACCGATCAATTAACTACGTATTCACTTGCTTGGTGCTTCTTTATCTCTTGAAGGCTTTTGGGCCACCCTTTGCACCGAGTTTTGCTGGATCTCAAAACGTGTTACTCAGCTTGGATATCTACGTAAGATTTTGTCGTTCGGCTCATTTATCATTGAACCTGTTGATCACCTTTCCCTAATGACAAAACTTCTCGCTTCGGGAAGTTTTGTCATAGATTGGATTCATCCTATGATTGCTACTTGGAATGAGTTTGAGAATCAGGCATGGCTCGATTCCCAACTTTCAATTCGAGGCTCTGAGAGCGTTTCTCAGGCTTTAAAAAAACTTCTTGCTATAGCTGATGCATTTGACATCAAACTAGGCCTTAGAGAGGCTTCTATGGCCGTAAGACACCTTCAGCTTATGCTTGCTAAGAATGAGTGCGTGAATCTCACAGCTATTAAAGAACCAGAGAAGGCACTCGTCCTTCATAGCCTTGACTCTCTTCTATTTCTTAAGGTGCTTCAAAGTCAAAACCTTCTACTTGATGAAAATCAGAAACTTCTTGATATGGGTACTGGCGGCGGTTTTCCTGGTCTTACTCTTGCGTGTTGCCTTCCGTGTCAGGTGACGCTTCTGGATTCGGTCGGTAAGAAGGTAAAAGCCTGCTCTGAGTTTGCAGACGATCTACTTCTCTCGGATCGTGTCCAGTGTGTGCATGGTCGTCTTGAGGAATATGCGAAGGTTATTCATGGTTCACAAGATGTGGTTGTGGCACGTGCTCTCGCACCCCTCGATGTTCTTCTTGAATATGCTGAACCTTACCTAAAGCGAAATGGTTATCTCATATTTGGCAAGGGTAAGCCTGATGAGGAAGAGCTTTCTAAGGCAGAATATGTCTCTTCCTTACTTGGTTACTCGAATGTTTCACGTGAAACATTCGAACTTCCTAACGATATGGGTCATAGAGAGATATTTGTCTATCAAAAGACATCTCGTAGTAAGGTAAAGTTACCTCGTAAGAATGGTGAAGCGCGAAACAACCCCCTGGCAAATCGCTAGTGTTTCACGTGAAACAATTGACTTAGAGAATGGAAAGCTATGGGATATAAAGATGTAAAACGCAGTAATCCGAGCAAACCATCCCATGTCCTGGCGATTATCAACCAGAAGGGTGGCGTTGGTAAATCGACAACCGCAATCAACCTCTCTGCCGCACTTGGTGAAGAGGGTAAAAAATGCCTGGTTGTTGATTTTGATCCCCAGGGGAATACAACCAGTGGTTATGGCATTGATAAAGAAGAACTTGAGCACGACATTTACGATGCCCTTCTTGATGGATACGATTTCAGTGAACTGATTGTTGGAACTCCTGAGAAAAAGGTGTTTGTTGTCCCTGCAACTATTCAATTGGCGGGTGCAGAAATCGAGCTAGTTAGCAAGATAGCTCGCGAAAGCATTCTTAAGAACCTGATTGATAGCGTTAAGGACGATTTTGACTATGTCTTTATTGACTGTCCTCCGTCTCTCGGCCTTCTAACGATCAATGCCCTGTCTGCAGCTGACGGTCTTCTCATTCCTATTCAGTGCGAGTACTACGCTCTTGAGGGCGTTACAAAGCTTCTTGAGTCGATGAAGCTAGTAAAGGGTAGCCTTAATAGGGAACTCGATGTATTCGGTGTCCTTATGACCATGTATGACGGTCGTACTACGCTTTCTAACCAGGTTGTTGAGGAAGTAAAGAAGTACTTTGGAAAGATAGTCTTTAAGACCGTCATTCCTAGAAGCGTAAAGATATCCGAAGCCCCAAGTCACGGACTCCCAATTGCTATGTATGCCGCTACGAATAAGGGTGCAATCGCATACAGGGCTCTTGCAAGAGAGGTGATCCGTCGTGGCTAAGAAAGCAGCCCTTGGAAAGGGTTTGAACGCACTCTTCACGGAGACGGCAGCCGAATCAGGTTCTGAGCCAGAGGCATCTTTGCCAATTGCAAGTATAGTCACAAATCCTGACCAGCCGCGTAAAAGCTTTGATGAAACGCAGCTATCAGAGCTATCAGACTCCATTAAGCAGAATGGTGTTCTCCAGCCTATTCTTGTCAGGAAAAAGGGTGATAAGTACGAGATTGTTGCAGGAGAGCGTCGATATCAGGCAAGCAAGCTTGCTGGTCTGAAAGAGATCCCTGCAATTGTTCGTAAAATTGATGATGCCGAGGTTTTCCAGCTAGCTCTAATTGAGAACCTGCAGCGATCTGATCTCACACCTATTGAAGAGGCAAAGGGATATAGGCAGCTGCTGGATACTAAGGGACTTACTCAGGAGGGACTTGCGAAGATTCTCTCGAAGTCTCGCTCTGCGATTGCAAACACACTCCGACTTATGGATCTTCCTCAGGAGGTTCAGGACTTGATGGAGGAAGGTCAAATTACAGCGGGTCATGCTCGTGCAATTCTTGCTGTGCCTAATGAGGAAGGCAGAATCAAACTCGCCCAGAAGGTTGTTGCTGAGAATCTGACCGTCCGACAGACAGAAAATCTCGCACCACTATTTTCTGTCACGCGCGACGAGATAAAGCCTAAGAATCCCGCACCTCAGTACTTTAAGAGGGCAGCGAGGACTTTGAGGCAGGCTCTTGATACAACCGTTAAGGTTAAGCAGGTTCGCGGTAAGAACAAGATCGAAATAGAATTCAAGGATGAGGACGATCTTGCTCGCATCATCGATCAGCTCTCTTCCGGTTCTCAATCGCAGGAGAGCGCATGGGAAGACTAGCAAAGTCACTAAACAGCTTGATGGTGCTTGGTGGAGTGTCCGCGGTTGTTTGGAACCTTCTCCTTGATGAGAGGGCTAAGCAGAGCATCAGGGGTGCTTCTGATCAGGTTATCAGTCTAGGAAGTCATCTTCTCAACACGTATATGGAGCCAAACCAAATGGCGAATGACGAAGCTGCGGCCGCATATAACAGGGCTTGGGTCGAGCAGCAGTGGAGAGAAGCTGGCTACTAAGGAAGGTTGACCAAAGAGCACGGTCAGAGGTCCTTGACTAAACACTCTGGTAGAAAATGAAAGGGGGGTAGAACAAATGTTCTACCCCCCTTTTTACAACAGCGAACTAGTTAGAAACGAGGCAGAAGTCTTAAAGATCCGCGTTGTGACGCTGTGAAAGTTGCCCGCAAGCAGCGTCGATATCGTTGCCGCGAGAGTTCCTGACGGTTGCCTCGACACCAACCTGCGCGAGCCTACGAACAAACATCTCAGCCTTCTCCTCGGTCGATGGCTTAAGCTTCGATCCTTCGAGGTCATTGAGCTGAATGAGATTGACGTGAGACAGAGTTCCACGGCAGAAATCACAAAGGGCGTCGAGCTCTGGCTTCGTATCGTTAACACCACCGATGAGGGCATATTCGTACGTCGGACGGCGACCAGTGGCCTCAACATACTCGCCCATGACTTCATGAAGATGCGCGAGAGAATACTTCTTCACGCCGGGCATGAGAACGTTGCGCGTTGCCTGAACGGCGGAGTGGAGGGAGACAGCGAGGGTGAACTGCTCGGGCTCCTTGGAGAAGCGCCTAATCATAGGAATGATTCCGCAGGTAGAGACGGTGAGGTGACGGGCGCCGATGCCAAGACCATCGGAGGAGTTAAGCATTCGCAGGGCTTTGAGGACTTCTTCGTAGTTATTGAAGGGCTCGCCCTGGCCCATCATGACAACGCTGGAAGCACGCGTCTGGAAATCCTCGCTGACGTGGACAACCTGATCATAGATTTCCGTTGCTGTGAGAGAACGGGAGAAGCCACCCTGTCCGGTGGCGCAGAAAACGCATCCCATGCGGCAGCCCGCCTGAGTGGAGACGCAGACGGCGAGCTTGTTGCGGGTGGGCATGCCAACGCATTCAGCGCGCGTGCCATCCTCATAGGAAAGGAGGTACTTGCGGCTGCCATCAGCGGAGATCTGACGAACGAGTTCGGAGGTTCCGCCAAGAGAGCAGTGCTCAGCAAGCTGGGCGCGAAGAGCGGCGGGGACGTTGGTCATCTCATCGAAGGAGGCAACGTGCTTTTTCCAAACCCAGTCCTCCACCTGCTTTGCGCGGAAGGCAGGCTGGCCAAGTTCGGTGACGAGTGCGACCAATCGATCGTGAGAAAGAGTGCGAAGGTCGAGCTTGCGTCCGGATGAGTCGGTATCATTGAAGGGCATGTCGCGGCCTTTCTGGCGTGACGAGGAATAGATTGCCGCAAATAGCAGCGACACGAGTGTATATCACGGGAGATGGAGGACTTGAGAAACCGTGCCTGTACCTCGCAATCTGCGCAGCTTTAGCGGCCAGATGGACTGGAGCGACACAATGGACGTGACTGAGTGCAAGGTGGCACTACTGTGCGGCGGCTGGTCAGACGAGCGCGAGGTGTCCCTGACGAGTGGCCGCGAGTGTGCCAAGGCCCTCGCTGAAGCTGGATTCTCGAGCGTCGATGTCTTTGATATCGCCGCCCCTGATTTCGTGACCTCGATCGCGAGCGGCAACTATGATGTCGCATTCGTGGCGCTTCATGGTCGCTATGGCGAGGATGGCTGCGTCCAGGGATTCCTCGAGCTCCTCGGCATTCCCTATACCTTCTCCGGAGTGCTCGCGAGTGCCGTGGCCTCCGATAAGGCGATGGCCAAGGACATCTATCGCGAGCACGGCATCCCGACGCCGAAGGACGTCTGCCTCTTCCAGGGGGATGACGTCGATCTGGACTCCATCGTCTCCGCGCTCGGCCTTCCCCTCTTCGTCAAGCCCGTCTCGAGCGGCTCGAGCAATGGCGTTTCTCGCGTTGATGATGCCGCAGAGCTCGCCTCCGCCATCGACGAGGCGTTTAAGTTTGATACACGCGTCCTCATCGAAAGTGCGGTGAAGGGAACTGAGATCACGGTCCCCGTCCTGGGTAACTCGAAGCCCGAGGCTCTACCCGTGGTTGAGATTCGCTACGAGACTGCCTTCTATGACACGAACGTCAAGTACGAGGATCCCTCTAAGCACCACGTCATCCCGCCCGAGCTTCCGGATGCTGTCGTCGCTCACGCTCAGGAGCTTGCCTGCAGGGCCCATGTTGCACTTGGCTGCATGGGCGCCTCACGCAGCGACTTCATCGTTGACGAGTCTGGTGATCCCTACATCATCGAGACGAACATCATCCCCGGCATGACCGGTTCCTCCCTGCTCCCCGACTCCGCGCGCCGCGCGGGCAGGAATTTCCCGGACCTGTGCCGCTACCTCATTGAGCTGGCGCTCGAGCGTGGCGCTCGCGGTACGTCCGATAAGCCGCGTACCTCTATGCCTGGAGAAGTCGAGTGCTAGAGCAGGGACAGAGTAACGGCAGAAAGACAATCGCAGATATTCTTCTTCCGGAGACGCCGGAAAGCGTCGCGGCTGCGTATGGCCGCCTCGCCGAGCGCGCGAAGGTCGAGGATTTCGGCCTGCTAGAAGAAGACGTCGTGGTTCTCGACACGGAAACCACGGGGCTATCTTTCGCGGATTGCCAGCTTACGGAGATTGCCGCGGCCCGCCTGCGCGGGCGGGAAGTGGTGGAGACCTTCCGCACCTTCGTAAACCCAGGCATGCCGATACCAAAGAACATCGCGGCGCTGACGCACATCACGGATGCTGACGTTGCGGATGCCCCGACGCCAGAAGAAGCGGTCGCAAGTCTGGCGGAGTTCGTTGGTGGCGCACCCGTGCTTGCTCACAACGCGACTTTCGACAGGACCTTCGTCGAGCGTGTTTCCGGCGGGCGAGAGGTTAGCGACATGTGGGTCGACACTCTCGCCCTCTCGCGCATCGCCCTACCCAGGCTTGTGACGCACAAGCTCCAAGATATGGCCGAGGCATTTGGCTGTGACTCCGTGACGCACCGCGCCATGGATGACGTGGAGGCGCTAGCGGGCATGTGGAGGATTATCCTCTGTGCCCTCACGGATTTGCCCGCCGGCCTGCTTGAGGTTCTCGCCAACATGCATCCCGAGGTAGAGTGGGCCTATCGACCCATTCTCTCTCACCTGGCCCTCGCGAATCCCGACGTACCGTTCTCCCTCGTCGGTGCGCGCCGCGAGCTCGTGGGCGATTTCAGGGTTTCGATGAGGCCCGATGTGGATGAAAAGCCCACTTCAGCAACCGCACCCTCCCGCGACGAGGTCTCCCAGGCATTTGGCCCCGATGGTGTCATCGCCTCCATGTACGAGGGCTATGAGGCGAGGTCAAGCCAGGTGGAGATGGCCGAGGAGGTGCGCTCGGCGCTGGAGAGCAAGACACTCCGCTCCATCGAGGCGGGTACGGGTGTAGGGAAATCGGTGGCCTATCTCCTGCCGCTCGCCCTCTATGCGAAGAAAAACAATGTCACGTGTGGCGTTGCCACCAAGTCGAACGCGCTTACGGACCAGCTCGTCTCCCACGAGCTGCCGGCGCTTTCAGGGGCATTGCCCGGGGGAGTGAGCTACACCTGCCTCAAGGGCTATGACCACTATCCGTGCCTTCGCCGCCTGGGAAGGGCCGCTTCCGGTGACCTTCCCATGGGCGAGGCAAGGCGGAATGGCCGCTCGGACGCCACGATCGCCGCGGATATGCTTACCGCAATCGCGGTGACTTACGCCTATGCATGCCAGTCCGTCGAGGGTGACCTGGACGCGCTTGGCATCAGGTGGGGAAGCGTCCCGAAGAGCATGCTTACGGTTTCATCCGGAGAATGCCAGCGCTCTCGTTGTCCTTACTATCCCAATCTCTGCATGCTCCACGGTGCCAGGCGTCGCGCGGCGTCGGCTGACCTCGTTGTCACGAATCATTCGCTGCTGCTTAGAAATGTCGAGGCAGACGGCAAGATTTTGCCTCCGGTTCGAAACTGGGTCATCGACGAGGCCCACTCGTTTGAGAACGAGGCTCGCCGCCAGTGGGCGCTTGAGGTTTCCGCGGAACGCGCGAGGGCGCTCTTCGAGTCCCTCGGTGGCACGAAGACTGGCGTCATCGCTTCGTTCTCCGCGCTTGCTGCGGGTAGCGAGGCGGCAATGCCGGCGATGGGGCTCCTGGCGAAGGGCGCAAGCAGCACCCAGCGCGCGAGCGTCGCCTCAGCTGATTTCTTCGACGCGGTGAGGGGCCTCATTCGCCTCGCCCGCGGAGGCGGCGGCTATGACACGGTCAACGTCTGGCTTGGTGAGGAGAATCGCTCGACCGACGAGTGGGCCGCGGTCAGTGAGGCTGGTCTCACGCTCATCGACCATCTTGATGCCGCGCGCCATGACCTTGAGGGCGCGCAGCGCGTCTGCTCGGCAGCCATCGAGAACCTGCCTGGCGACCTCGCGGACGCCTGCAGGCAGCTCGAGGAAATGTCGAAGGCATGTCGCGTGATAGTCGAGGGCAAGGACGACTCGTACGTATGCTCCGCCGAAGTTTCTCGAGCGAAGAGACGCCAGGGTTTCGAGCGCCTCGTCGCCGAGAAGCTCGATGTGGGCGAGGAGCTTGCAGATCGCTGGTATCCCGAGATGCGGAGCGTTACGTTCTGCTCCGCCACGATGAGCGTTGACGGGGACTTCTCACACTTTGAGGAGTCCATGGGCCTCAATCGCATGCCCGCGGCTCGTCATCGCGAGATTGCCCTGCCTAGCTGCTATGACTTCGATAAGAACATGTCCGTTATTGTTGCCCGCGACCTTCCTGATCCGCGCGATTCCAATTACTTGGTCGCGCTCGAGAACTTGCTGTATGACGTGCACGTTGCGATGGGTGGCTCGGTGCTCACGCTGTTCACGAACCGCCGGGAGATGGAGCAGGTATACGCGGCTCTCTCCGACAGGCTCGCCGCGTCTGGTATCGAGGTCGCAATGCAAGAGCGTGGCTCTTCGACGCGGAGACTGCGCGAGAAGTTCGTTTCCGAGAAGTCGCTTTCCCTCATGGCGCTCAAGTCGTTCTGGGAGGGATTCGATGCCGCGGGTGATACCCTGCGCTGCGTTGTTATCCCCAAGCTTCCGTTCTCGAGCCCCACGGAGCCTCTGTCTCAGGAGCGTTCGAGCAGGGATCGCCAGGCCTGGAGGCGCTGGAGCCTTCCAGAGGCCGTGATTTCGCTCAAACAGGCTGCAGGTCGCCTCATTCGCACCTCAACCGATACAGGCGTGCTCGTTCTTGCCGATAGCCGAATCACGACGAAGGGCTATGGAAAGACGTTCGTGAGGTCTCTTCCGTCGGCGAACGTATCGGTGCTCGGCGCCGATATGGTTGGTCGATATCTGGAGTCGTGGAGAGAGAACCACTAGAGGCGGATGGCCGTTCAGATGTGGGCGGGGATGATCTGATTTCGTCCCCGCCCGCTTGTTGAAGCGATGATGATCGCGGCTATGTGGTTCTCAGCAGCGATTATGCGCGTCGTCTAATTATTTCCACGACAAAGTGTACGTGCGGGTCATTTCCGCGACTGATAGTTTGCAAGCTTACGCGCCGCCTTGTCGAGATCGCGTCGTGCCGTGTCACGCATCTCCGCACGAAGCTGCGCGCTTGGACTGTCACTCTCGGAAAGGCCCGGATTCCTATCCTCGAAAGTGACCTCGCAACCGAGCGCGAGGATGTGGCGGGGGAGCCAGTCGGCGCGAAAGTAGGGAACATCCACGAGGATGTGACCGTCTGGGTTTTCGCCTGCCGCGACGGCACCCTCCCAAGAGAGTACGGTCTTGGCTGCAAGGGGCGTGCAGGTGAGTCTCAGCACACCCATATCCGGCCGCTCTGCCCCGGAAACGCGCGCACGGACGGGCTTGTCCTCAAGCTTGACGTCAGACATGCCTTCGGCTCTAAACGTGCGAGCCGCTCGTGCGTCAAGGTCGTAGCCATCAATGAGCCAGCTGTCGTCGCCTATGCGTAGTGACAGGGGTACGAGGCGGCGCGTCTTAACGAGCGTGTCATTCTCACCGCGGTACTTGAAGGTGATGGGAAGCTGCTCAACCTCTGTGTTCTCGTCGTTCTCGCGCGTTCCGCGGACGATGGAGCGCGCGCAGGCAACCAGGGCGTGGTGAGCTTCGGCAGAGACTTTCGAGTCAAGCGGTTCGTTCGTACGGATGTAGCGGGTGGGGAAGAAAGTGTCTTCGAATTCGATTCGGAGGGGATCGCTCTCCTCAAATCCGAGGAGGTCGAATGCGTCTGCAAAAACGTTTGCCTGTTCGGTCGTGAGACGTAGCCGCCAGGGGTGGGTTGTGGCTGCCGTGGCGCAGATGTCACCACGCGACCCCTCGAGCGAATAGAAGGAGACGATGGGCTCGGAGGGGGAGTCCGACTTTGCCGGTGCGCCGTTGGCGAGGTCGTTCAGGATTTCCAGAACCCTCCCCTCGGTAATGCCGAGGAGTCGTGCGAGGTCGGCGGGGTTGGTGGTGCCGTGGGCGCGCCAAAGGGCGAAGACGACAGACAACATCTCGCTTAACCTGCGCTCGACGGGACGTCCTCGCTGCGCGCGAGGCTTATCAATGGTGTTCGTCACGAAATCGCCCCCTCGAGAAGTCCCCTCCAGGAATCAACAAGTTCAGTGGGCTCAAGAGGCCAAACGCCCTGCTCCACACACCACTTCGCTGCCGCGTCGACGTCTTTTACGATGCCGGTCCACACGCAGGCGCCGCCCTGGCGACTTTGAATCGTTCCGGATTTGGGCCCAGATTTCTTGAACGCCTTGACCGCGTCTCGCCCAGCGTAAAGAACGGCTTCGACGTGGTCATCTCCAATTTCGAAGGGAAGAAGACGCCAGTCATTGATATCAAAGTCCGCAGGGATTTCGTAGCGATCGTCGCCCTCGCGCACCTTGACGCTCGTGGCGCGAGACAGGTTGTACGTGCGCATTGCGGGGTCTCTGCCCTCGCGCTCGCTCAGGCCAACGACGTACGTGGAGCCCTTGAGCGAAAACATGCCCATGGGGCGCAGAATGCGCTTCTTGGGGCGCTTGTCCGCGACAGCCTGATAGGTGAGCTCGACCGGAATCCTGGAACGCAAGGCGTCAGCCACGGTTTCCAGAATCAACGGATCGCAATCCGTCTTGGGAGAGGCGACATCGCCGGGGCCGGCGCAGGTGGACAGCGTCACGCGTGGGATGGCTTCTCCGAGTGTCCTCCGTCCGGCGGTGGAAGGGCTCTCGGCAAGCGGGCGGAAGAGCGTGCCGAGGACGCGAGCATCCTCGTCGGCTTTTGCCGTGGGCTTGGCGAGAGAGCGCTGCCCGTCGAGTCGATAGCTTTTGGCGGTGCCATGGGTTTCCTCGACGAGGAAGATGCCTTCCTCCTCTAGCTTCAGGCAGTCGCGGCCAAATGTCTTGTGGAACGACGTGACGGCGACATCACCGTAGAAGCGGTCCTTCAAATCAGAACCAGTCAGCGGTGTGCCTTCGGCAAGTTTGAGGGCCACGCGAGTGCGCAGGACTTCGCGGTGACCGATATGACCGCCCTTATTCGGGGAGCTTTTGGCCATGGTGTCCCCCTCACTTGAAGTTGGTGCTCCGACAGCTGTTACCATGTCAGCAATGATCACTCCTGGGTGTGCCCACATTTTATTATGGGTTATTCCGCCCCGGTGTGAACGGTGTTTCGCGGAAGGGGACATTATTTGGCCACGAGAGGTGCAAACGGGCGTGCCGACGGTCGTCGAGGTCGTGTTGTCAACGATGGCAGAGACCGTCGTGCAGCCAGTCGACCCGCTAGCCACGCGCGCCGTCGCGCGCACGTGCGTGACGGCGCGCGGGAAAAGTCCGGGCTTCCCCTAGCTGCGAGAATGGCCATCGTATTGGCCGTAGTGGTGGCGCTTGGCACGGGAGGCTTCTTCGCATGGCGCTTCCTCACCGGTGGGATGCAAGCCCGCGAACAAATCAACCTTGCGATCAAGGCTGTCCAGGAGGCGGATACCGTGATCGTTGAGGTTAACGATGCCGTGAGCTCTCCGATTGGCGACACCGCCTCTTTTACGGACGAACAACTCAGCTCTGGGTCGAGGTCCGCGACCGAGGCACTTGCGCGCGCTTCCGATCACATTTCGCGTGCCCGTGGCCTCAACGAGTTCCTTGACGATGACCAGCGCGCGGTCCTTTCTGCGCTTGATGATTCGATTTCGGCGCGTAAGTCCATGCTTGGAGCCGGGCAGGTAATCGTGAGCGTCGATGCCTCCGTGGGCAAGGCGCGCAACCTGCTTGAGCAGTCACTTGCCAAGGCGGCCTCGGCGGATGCGAAGGCCAGGGAGGCGACGACCGCGGCGAACGAGTACGCGAAGCACCTTGCTGGGCAAGAGAGCCAGCAGGCGGATGCAAACGTGCCGGTGACTATCGACAATGAGGCGATTTCCCTTCTTAACGAGGCAAACGATTTGCTCGGACAGGCAAAGTCGGCTTTTGGCGATGCTGATTACAGCGCTTACGAGGCCTACCTTTCCAAAAAGGTGGAAGCGGCGCAGCTGATGCTCGAAGCTGACTCGGCGATTCTGTCCGGCGACTTCGAGAGGGCGGGGGAGTGTGTCACCAAATACAACGAGATGGATGCCGCGGCTTCTGAGCTTGCTGCCGCTCTGCCCGCAGCGACCAACGATGTTTTCCTCGACCCATACACGCGACTGACGAGTGCCGAGCGCGAGAGCTATCTCGCCGCTCAGCAGAAGGCAACCGAGGCCGACGCTCTCGTGCGCAAGTATCTGGGTGTTGGAGTCAGCGTGGCCACGGCTGATCCCGCGGCTGCGTCTTCGACGCCGGGCTCAGTCGCAGCAACTGCCGCGGGCGCCGCCGGGGATTCAGCGGCGAGCGATGTGTCTGCATCAGATTCCCCCACAATCCAGGACCCTTCTGCTTCCTAGGCCGACCGAAGATGCATTATTGCCTGCTATTTATGATGATTCTGGCCAACCGTTTCTAGTTTCTTGTCACTGGCCCCTGAGCACTTACCGTGCAGGGATGCCGCATATGATGCCCCCGCTCTGCGAAATGTGCAGGCAGACGTATACTCTTGACCAACGATTGCAGGTAGCGGCGCTACCGCTATTTGGAAGGTGAACGGATGAGCGTTACGAAGGAATATCTCGAGTCCCTCGACTCTGAGGTTGGCATTGCACCGGCTAGCAGCCAAGAAGAGCTTGATTGCGCGCAGTATCTGGCGGGGGTCTTCTCCTCTCACGGTATCGATCCGCAAATCCAGGACTTCACTGCGCCGTCATTTGGCTATCTGCCGTACGGCGTCGTGATGGTGCTCCTGTTCGTGGGCGTCGTGTTTGCGGGGCTTGGCCAGGTTGCCACGCTCGCCGTCGGTATCATTCTCGTGCTAGCTTCCGTGGCTCTGCTCGTCATGACCTACAACGGCAAGGACGTTATCTCGAAGGCGAGCCCGCGTTCTCATAGCCAGAACGTCGTCGCCCTTCATAAGGCTGAGGGGAAGGGCAATTCGCGCAACCGCCCCATCGTAATCGTTGCTCACTATGACACGCAGCGCCTCGACCTCCTTTCCCGCCCCGAACTGGCCGTGATCAAGAAGTATCTTGCCGTTGCCGCTCCGTATACCGTCTGCGTTACCGCTCTGTGCGTCTTCGTCCAGCTCCTGGGCTTCCTTCCCGAGGCTGCGCGCCGTACCTTCTGGGTTATTGGCATCATCGCCGCTCTTCCCATGCTCCTCTGGGGCATTGCCCTTATCGCCTCTCGATTCCTTCCCTATGCTGCCGGCGGCGTTGACAACAAGTCTTCGCTCGCAGCCATGCTTGGCGTGCTCGATCGCGTGAGTCCCGTTGCCAGGCGCTCTGCCACTCCTTCCGAGTCCAAGTCTGACGAGGCGGAGGAGGAGGGAGCTCCCGTTCGCGACTCTGCCGTTCGTCCGGCTCGCCGCGAGCCGGCCATGCGCCGCGAGGTCGAGGAAATCATCGGTGCCCGTCACGGCGAGACCATCCTTCGTGAGCTCGGCATCCTTCCTGAGGATTGCGACATCACCTATATCGAGCCCGAGGTTCGTCTCGTTCCCGTTGACGAACCCGACATCGAGGAAGGTCTCGACCGCATCACGGACCCCTCCGCCACGTCCGACCTTCCCCTTGTATCCGAGGATGGGGCCACCGACGTCACGCAGGGCGAGGTTGATGACGATGCCGCGGTTGATCCTGGCGCAACGGCACCGATGGAGGTCGTCGCCGAGGAAGCTGACCCGGATGCCACAAGGCCCATGCCCGTGGTCGACGACGCTCCTCGCATTGATGCCGCCGAGGTTTCCCTTGACCCCGCGACCCTGAATCAGCTCGAGGATGGCGAGAGCGTCTCCGAGGGGCCGACCGTCGAGAATGATCAGTCCGGCATTACCAATATGGCCGAGGAGAGCGACGAGGATGCCGCCGAGGCAACGCGTCCCGAGCGTCCGCGTCCCTCCGCGGTCGAGGATCCGGAATGGGGGCACAGCACGTATGTCCCCAAGGCGCATCCCGCCGCTGGTAATGTCGCCCGCCGTGCTGCGCTTTTCGACCTTCCTGACCCCCTTGCGAAAGAGAACGACCCCTTCGCTCCCCCTGCTGAGGCCGCGCCGGCTGCCACCTATGTCGCTCCCGCGACGGTACGTCTCGACGACGATACCGACGCCACGCAATTCGTCCCTGCGAATCAGGCGGCATCTCGTCCCGTTGCTGATGACATTCAGGTGCTGTCCGCTCCGGTCGAGAGCCATCAGGAACAGCCCGCTCGAAAGAAGCGCCTGGGCGGACTCTTCGGGAAGAAACGTCGCCAGCAGCAGGAGTCCATGTCCGAGTGGCTCGGTGTTGACGAGGACTATGATGCCAAGGCGTCTGGCGAAGGCATCGGTTCCTGGGATAACTTCAACGACGACAACCTTGAGCACCATGGCGGTGGCTACAAGGGTGGCGCCGCTCTGAACGTCAACCTTCGTGGCCTCAAGGACAAGATTTCAAGTCTTCGTCCGGGTGACGCTGCGGAGGAGGCCGAGCAACCCTCCGACGAGGAAGCGCCGTTCGACGATGCTGCGGGCCTTGACGTCATTCCCGGCGAGAACCCCGTCGCCGAAGCTCCACAGGAGCCCGAGAACGCCGATGACTCTTACGAGCCCGAAGCGTATGACCCTGAGGCTCCGATGCCCGAGGTTCCCGCCGAGGTCAGCGAAGCCATCAACGAAACCAATGTTGATCGCAAGCTTCGTGATGCGATTCTCGCGATGAGCGATGATGACCTCCGTGCTCACGACATTTGGTTTGTCGCGACCGGCGCTTCCGCGTTTGGCCACGCTGGCATCAAAGACTTCATTGCCAAGAACCGCAAGTCGCTTCGTGGTGCGTTCGTCATCAACCTCGAGTGCGTCGGTGCCGGAGATCTCACGCTTCTCACGAACGAGGGCCTCGGTGCTCCTCGCCGTGCAGACCGTCGTTTGGCGAGGCTGATTTCCTCCGTTGCCTCTGACCTCCATCTCGACCTGGGCCAGCTATCTCGCACCTGGGCTGACACCGAGGCGACTCCGCTCATGCGCAGCCACCTCCGTGCCGTCACGCTCATGGGCCTTGGCGACAACGAGCTCCCCGCCTTTGCCCACACCGCGGATGATGTCCCGGAGAACGTGAATCCTGAGCAGGTCGAGAACGTCTGCGCCCTCATCATGGAGACGATTCGCCGCTCGTAGGCCGGATCTCGACAAACACGAGTAGCGTCCGATCACGCTGGCCACTTTGTTCTGACGAACAGGTGGCCAGCGTGATTGTTTTTTGGGCGCCAAGACACAACACTCGGGCGTCAGCCGCTCTCGCGGTCGAATTGCAGAGGATGCTCGAAAGCCAGTTTCTTAGTTCCGTCTCGCTGCATGCATCAAATGTCTGTATCTTCTGGTACGTTTTATCGACTTTGAGGGCGCAGAGGGGCTTGAGGGTGGATATGCCGTCGGTCGTTTTCCATTCAAGTGTGCCGATACGGTCGAACTCTTCCTGTCGCCAAGTCTCGGCGATGGGGGAGAACTGTCTTCCCGTTGTTCCCATTCGGTGGGCATAGACGAGTTTTTGAAGCCTCGCATTTGAGCAGCGCCAATCGAGGAAGGGACAACCTGATCTTGATGAGTTGCCCCAGATGTCATGAGACAGATAGAAGGAGGGGTCGCTTTCGTGCGCTTGCGCGACGGGATAGTCGATGCTTGTGCCATTGACGCGCAGCCATGCCACAGCACCGTCTGGTAATAACGGTGTTGCCGTGCTGCCGTCGCTCGACTCGCTTTGATACTCTTCCGCTACTCGCTCGTATCTCCATTCGGTTATTTCGTCTGCGGTAACTTCATGTGTTCCAAAGATTACCAAGACCAATCCGGTTAGCAGCAACGTGATAGAGCACGCAAATCCCGCGATGCTTGGCAAGTCAGCCGCAAGTCCCACGCCGCTGGGCAGGGTCTTCTTTCGCCCCGTTTCCATTCGCTCTCCTTTCTGGCGAGAAAGACCAACGCGTCAAGCTCCACCCTCCCCTCTGGCGAGAAAGACCAACGCCTCAAGCGGCTCGCGGGGCGGAGACAAGAAGGTGCGCCACCTTGCCGCCTGCCCGCGAGCCGTCGGCTCACGATGCTCGCTCGAACGTGTAGGAGATTGAGCAGAACTCAACGGGCCCTGTCGCAGCCTCCTGGGCGCGCTGCCTCCACTCACCCGTGCCAGAGACGCTAGAGATGCTGAGCGCGAGCTCCTTGCTTCCCGATCTTGCGATTTCGAGGGTCGCCCCCGGTTTATCCCCTCCATCCCACGAGTGGATGACTTTGCCCGCATCGGAGAGCTGCCAAGAGGCGTCGCCGGGCGTGCCGGTCGTTTCGATTTGCGAGGCCCTTACGTCTACGACGGATAGGTTCTCGATGGCGTAACCGCCGGGAACCGCCACCGTGCCATCGGAGAGAATCCTGCAAGGAAGCAGTGAGGGAACTCTGACGGCTATGGTCGGGCTGTATGTCGCGGTTACGGTCATGTCCTTGCCGACGGATGAGAAGTCCTCGCTCCAGCCATCGAAATGCCAACCCTCATGGCTCGGTGCCTCGGGAGATGTGGCGCCGCTTCCCTCGTCAACGGTCTCTTCCCCGAGCTTGTCTCCGGTGACTCCGTCGACGAAGGTAACGGTCCAGATTTTCTGGAACTTCGCCGAGATCGTGTGGTCGCTCGTGACGTTTGAGAAGGTGTAGGTGTCTCTAGTCCCCACGGATTCACCGTCTACGAACACGTCCTTGATGCGCCAGCCAGGCGAAGGCGTGATGGTGTACTCCTTTGAGTCCCCTGCTGATACGAGACTATGTCCTGCCGGACTAATTGAACCGCCTGCGCCTGCCTCCGCGGAGATGCGATAGGGGATGTCGATGTAGAAGTCCCAGCCTGCTACTGTTCCCGCCGAGTCTCGGAAGATGTTCTCGACCGATGTGATGTGGTGGCTTCCTCCACCACGCACCGCGAAGCTGGCCTTTTGGGAGATTGAGTCTCCTTTATAAGCCTTGGAATTCCAATCGGGCCCGATGTAGGCGCACTGTGTGCCGTTGTCATAGATGGTCTTCGTCGTTGTCCACCAAGCGCTGCCGTTCTTGCAATAGATCTCGGTTTTGATGTCGACCTGAACGGTCCCCTCGGGGTTGGCGTCGGGATGGATGTAATAGGCACAGGTTTGGATGGCCGTGCCACCCTCGCTGCGCTTGACCTCAACCCATTTGCCGGTTGGCGAAGACTGGGCTTTTGCGGGGGCACGTCTCGGAAGAGATCCCGTCTGCTGCTGGGGAAAGGTGACTACCACGTCGTCGTCGAGCACCTCGATATCGTCTGCCAAGGCAGCGCTGGGTGCGGAGATCATCGCGAGGCACGTTACCGTTGCGAGTACGGCGAGGACCTTCCTAAGCCTACGCATGGTGCTTTCTCCTCCTTCCCAAGTAGATCATCAGCATGAGCGAGATGGCAACGAGGACAGCTCCGACGGTGATGCGTCCCCACACTCCGCCTCCGGAGCCAGTCTGTGCGAGGACGCCGGCAGGACCACTCCAAATCTCGGGAGGGATGGTGACGCCCCTCAAAGTAACGTCGGTGCTGCCTTCTGAGGCGAAAGCGACTCTTGGGGCGAGTGCAAGGTAGGCGAAAATGCTGCCAAGCAGCTTTTGGGCGGTGGATATGGCGTGCCTCGTTGGCTTACGGCTCATGACGTTGCCTGTTCGCCGGCGTGGGCGCCAGGGGCGAGGGTGAAGGTGACGGTGCCGATGTGGACGGGCGAGGAGATGTCCGTGGCTACTCGCCCGACGGTGCCGGAGGTCTCGAGCTTGATGTCGTCGGTTTCGACCGCGTCGCTCTGGTAGGTCATGTTCCACTGGGAGCTCGTGATGTCGATGCCGCCATCCGTGGCGGCAGCGGCGGCACGGACGGGCGCTCCGGTAGGCCCGAGGGACCAATCGATGGAGTCGTCCGCGGCAGAGATGTCCTCTGTGTGGTTCCATCCGTTGTTGGAGGTCACCTTCACGTTGGTGACCTTGAGGCCGTAGGCGGAGAGGTTCTCGATGCGCGTCGCGTCTGCGGTCGGGCCGGTGAGCGTGCCGTCGGAGGCAGCTACGAACGGGATGACGGTTGGCACTTTGAAGCGTAGGTTGCTGTCATCCGCCTGGACGGTCACCTTGGTGTTTCCGGTGTTGCCCTCCGCTGCGATTGCCGGTATGGGGGAGAGTGTGGCAAGGGTCGCGCCCGCCGCGGCGGTCACGGCGAGGCGTCTCAACGCCAGGCGCACCCACTGCCGGCAGAACCTCTCCTCAGGACGTGTGTCTCGTGCGTTCATTTGATCTCCTTTCGTTGTGTCGGGGGAATGCCCCGCTGACGGCGTTAGTTGGTGGCAGGATTTGCGCCGGGCACGGAGGCCCCGGTCGTCGAGTCGAGTGGCTTTGTGGCGGTCGTCGCCGAAGCCACCGCGTCCGTGGCGCTGTGCGAGCTGGTTGCCGCCTCGCTGGCACCGGGCGTCTCTTCGCCTGCGTCGAGGTTCGTTACGGGAATGACTTCCACCTCGATCGCGGTGGGCGACCCGTGGTCTTCGAGGGTTTCAGCATCGAGGGCCTGAACCTCGACGCGAGCGGTTCCCTCCTTCGCCTTGGGCGCTCGCACGGTCTCGATCCGCTCCCCCGGCATGAGAGGGTCAGACTCGTAGACGCAGGTGTCGTCCTGGGTTATGACAAAGCGTTGGTCAAACTTGTTGTCGCCGACGTTTTCGAGGCCAACTTGCAGCTCATGGCTTGATTCGTCGAGCTTGAGGTTGGGGAGTACGCTCACCGTCATCATGTTCTCGGCGACTTCACGGTCGAGTTCGGCCTGGATCTCCTCACGGCTCTGCCCCTCTTGGGCCGAGGTGAGGAGGGCTCCGGAGCCAAAATCGATCCCGCTTCCAAGAACGACGGCAATCGCTGCTCCCACGCACGCGACAAACCCCGCTACCAGGATCGGCCATCTCCGACGGGGCCTCTCCTCCGGCAGACGGAACTGTCCCGCCCTCATTGCGATGCCTCCGTGATTGGCCGTGGTGACGCAGTCGCTCGCGTGCGCTCGCCTTCGCCCAGTGCCTGGGCACGGCCCGCATGTCCGGGTCCGGGGAATGCGCCACCCCTCATCTGGTCCGCGCCGCGCGACCTTATCGTGCGGACAATTCTCGTCCGGGATCTGCTCTTCGTCGCTTTCATCTGCTCCTCCTTTTCGCGTTGGTGGAAGGAGCATAGGGAGGGGACCTGACAAGAATGGGTATGCCTGCCGACAGGATTCTTACCGAGCAGCTACGGGATGGGGCGAATTCCGTGGTCGTCATAGGCCGGCGGTAAACGTTGGCGTTTGGCCTGTGAGCGGCACTAAAGGCAGCCACATTCTTGCACATCCACAACCGCTTCATTCCTGCGGCACCACTTTGATTGTTGAAAGCCGGAAAAGGCCAGGTCAGACGGATGACATGGCATCACGCCTTGCTGCCAAGCGTCCTCTTCTCGCACCTGGTGCTCTCCCTGCGGACGCTTGCTGTGTTAGAATCATCCGGCATGCGGGCATCGCCAAGTGGTAAGGCAACGGCTTCCCAAGCCGTCATTCGCGGGTTCGAATCCCGTTGCCCGCTCCATGAGAGACAGGGCCCGGCGCATGCGCGTCGGGCCTTTTTCGTGCCGGTTTGAGACGACGGCCGTTGGGTACATCACAAGACGCGTGGTTGGGTACACAGCATTCGCGTGTCTCCACGCGCCAAGTCGAAAGGAATTCCATGAGCGACATCCCCATGAGCGACGCCGAGTGCGCGCTCTCCATGAAGCGCCTTGAGCCCCGTCAGCGCCTCTACGCCCAGCTCCTCGTGCGCAATGGCGTGAACATCCAGCCTGATCAGGAGCTTGTCGTTTCCGCTCCTGTCGAGGCCGCGGACTTCGTCCGCCTCGTCGTCGCTACCGCGTATGAGATGGGCGCTGGCCACGTCACCGTTCTCTGGGGCGATGACGAGCTGTCGCGCCTCGAGTACGATAACTGCCCGCTCGAGCGGTTCAGGAAGCTCCCCTCCTGGAAGGTCGAGCAGATGAATTCGCTCGCTCGCGAGGGCGCGGCGTTCCTCTGGCTTGATGGCGAGGATCCGGACGCTCTCCTTGAGATCGATCCCGCGAAGCCGGCCGCCCGCTCCGCCGCGTCGCATCGTCAGTGCACGGAGTATCGCCACGGCCTCGACTTTGGCGAGAACTCCTGGTGCATCGGCGGCGTGCCGGTCAGCGCCTGGGCGCACAAGATCTTCCCGAGCCTTTCTCCCGCAGAGTCCATGCTGCGTCTTTGGGAGGCGATCCTCGAGACCGTCCGTATCGTCGACGAGGACCCGGAGAGTGCCTGGGAGACTCACGACGCCACCCTCGTCAAGAACAAGCGTCACCTGAACGAGGCTCACTTCGACGCGCTTCGCTATGTTTCAGAGAACGGTACGAACTTCACCGTTGGCCTGCCTGCCCGCCATGTTTGGGAGGGCGGTTCTGCCATGACGAAGGACGGCGTGAGGTTCTTCCCCAACATGCCCACCGAGGAGGTTTTCACCTCTCCTGACCGCAACCGTGCGGACGGTATCGTCCACTCCGCGCTTCCGCTCGTTCACAACGGCTCTGTCATCCGCGATTTCTGGCTCAGGTTCGAGGCTGGCCGCGTGGTCGAGTTTGGTGCCGAGCAGGGTGAGGAGGTCCTGCGCCACATCATCGAGACGGACGAGGGGTCCCACCACCTGGGCGAGTGCGCGCTCATCTCGAAGAATACGCCCATTCGCCAGAGTGGCCTGCTCTTCTATAACACGCTCTATGACGAGAACGCCAGCTGCCATCTCGCTCTGGGCATGGGCTTCCCGGATTGCTATGAGAACGGCGTCAACATGGACAAGGAGTCTCTGCTCGCGGCTGGCGTGAATGACTCCGCCACCCACGTCGACTTCATGATTGGTGCTGATGACCTCAACATCTTCGGCATCACCGCTGATGGCGAAGAGGTTCCCATCTTTGACCACGGTCAGTGGAGCTGGGAGTAGCGAGTTCGGGGCGATGGTTGACCAGTTTCCGCGAGGACGCGCCGTCAGCTCATCATGTGTCCGCTGTATCAGCTAGAATCATGCAGACGCGCCGTTAGCTCAGTTGGTAGAGCAGGGGACTTTTAATCCCAAGGTCCAGGGTTCGATCCCCTGACGGCGCACCAAGACAGAGTCGCAGGCTGGAGTGCTCGGGTGCTCCAGCCTGCTTTCTTTTGCGCAGTTGGCGGCATGCGCCCTTCGCGCGGTAGAATTAAGTAGTTGTGCAGATTCGTCGCGCGTCGCGACGCGGGCCAAACCCTTGGAGGAGCCGCATGATCGACCGTTATACCCGTCCTGAGATGGGCCACATCTTCTCGCTTGAGAACAAGTACGCCATCTGGCAGGAGATCGAGGTCCTCGCCTGCGAGGCCCAGGCCGAGCTTGGCAAGATTGGCATCACCAAGGACGAGGCCGCCTGGATCCGCGACCACGCCAACTTCGAGAAGGCCAAGGTCGACGAGATCGAGGAGGTCACCCGCCACGATGTCATCGCCTTCCTCACCAACATGAAGGAGTACATCGACGCCGACGTTCCGGCTGATGCTCCCAAGCCCAGCCGTTGGGTCCACTATGGCATGACCAGCTCCGACCTTGGCGACACCGCCCTTTGCTACCAGCTCACCCAGGCCTGCGATCTCATCATCGAGGACGTCCGCAAGCTTGGTGAGATCTGCAAGCGCCGTGCCTTCGAGGAGCGCGACACCCTCTGCGCCGGCCGCACCCACGGCATTCACGCCGAGCCCATGACCTTCGGAATGAAGTTCGGCTCCTGGGCCTGGGAGCTCAAGCGCGATCTCGACCGTCTCGTCGACGCGCGCAAGAACGTCGCCTTTGGCGCCATCTCCGGTGCTGTGGGTACCTATTCCAGCATCGACCCGTTCGTCGAGGAGTACGTCTGCGAGCACCTCGGCCTCGTTCATGACCCGCTGTCCACGCAGGTCATCTCCCGTGATCACCACGCTTACCTCGCTGGCGTCCTTGCCACCACGGCTGCCACCTGCGAGCGCATCGCGACCGAGGTCCGCAACCTCCAGAAGACCGACACCCTCGAGGCCGAGGAGCCGTTCCGCAAGGGCCAGAAGGGTTCCTCCGCCATGCCGCACAAGCGCAACCCCATCACCATGGAGAAGGTCTGCGGCCTCTCGCGCATCGTGAAGTCCAACGCCCAGGTCGCCTTCGACAACGTTGCCCTTTGGCACGAGCGCGACATCTCGCACTCCTCCGCGGAGCGCGTCGCCCAGGCCGACTCCTTCATCGCACTCGACCACATGTTCCAGTGCCTCATCCGCGTGATTGATGGCCTGCAGCTCTATCCGGCTCGCATGATGGCCAACCTCAACAAGACCCGCGGCCTGATCTTCTCCTCCAAGGTGCTGCTCGCCCTCGTCGACACGGGTATTACCCGCGAGGAGGCCTACGCCATTGTCCAGGAGAACGCCATGGCCACCTGGCACGAGGTTCAGGACTGCGTCTCCGGCCCGACCTTCAAGGAGCGCCTCGAGGCTGACCCGCGTTGCACCGTCAGCGACGAGAAGCTTGACGAGATCTTCGATCCGTGGGACTTCCTGACTCGTGTCAACGTCGTGTTCGACCGCCTCGAGCAGCTCTCCTTCGAGTAAGCTCGGCCTCTGCGAAATTCTCGCGCGTGAACCCTCCCGTCAGTGGGGATACTGGCGGGAGGGCTATTGATAGAAATTGACGAAACATGGAGGGGAACATGTTCACCTACGACTTCCGCCCGAAGGGCGTCTGCTCCCGCATGATTCACATCGCTCTTTCCGATGACGGCTCCACCATCGAGCAGGTTTCTTTCGAGGGTGGCTGTAACGGCAACCTCAAGGCCATCTCCAAGCTCGTTGCCGGTCATCCGGTCGAGGAGATCTCCAACATCCTTGCTGGTAATACCTGTGGTCCGCGCAAGACCTCCTGTGCCGATCAGCTCACGATTGGTCTGCACGAGGCGTCTAAGGCTGCCCGAGAGGCGTAGGGGACCATCTTGTCCATCCTGCCCAAGAACATATCCCGTCGCGGCTTTCTCCGCGGGACCGCTGCAACCGCTGCCGGTGCGGCGGCGATTTCGGTGCTTTCGTCCTGCAAAGGTTCTGACACGACTGTTGAGAACGATCCTATCGTCGTGGAGTCTGGGACCGCCACGTACGTTTTGGGGTCTGGCGACATTGAGGGAAAATACCAGGAGGCTAGTGAGGGCGCGGGCACCGCGTCGCTTGCGGAGGCTGGCTCCTGGAATCTCCCCCTCGGCTGTGTGCTTCGTCCCTCGGAAGGGTCATGGAAGCCCTATGTCATGCCGGGCACCTCACCTGCTGCCATGACCTCCGCAGGTGCGTTCTCGATTGCAAGTGGCGCCAATACAGTGTTCCTGTCAGCGGCGACCGCTGGCGGCAATTACGTCATTTATGACGCGCAGTGCTCGGACTCCGTGTACGCCTGGATCGAGTTCGACGTCGTCACTCATGACTGGAAGCTCTTCGCGGCCTCCCTTACGGATGGCGGTCTTGGTACTGCCTCGGCCCTTTGGCAGGCGGACGCTAACTACGATCCTCCGCTCATGTGCTGCTCGGGCAAGAGCGTAATCTGGCTTGTCATGCCTTCAACAGACGGAAGCAACACGTCGGAGCCCTCCTCCTGCTACGTCTGGCAGGCTGGTGCGAGTTCTGCCGACGAGGTGGTTCGTTCGCAGGGGCGCTTCGGTTGTGCTCCGTCTGTCTCCGATGGCAACGTCGTTCTTGTCCCGCGTGTCCGCGTGAACGATGGGCGCTATTACGGCATCACCGCCTATTCGCTCGAGAGCAACCTATCTAACCAGGTGGCGCAGCTTGTCCTGCCCGCCTCCGTCACGCCGCTCTCGGCCGTCTACATGGGGGGACAGTTCGTCTTCTCCATTGAGAAGAACTATGGCGGTAGCACTGGCCTGCTTGGTTCGATGGGCACGTATATCGGTTCGGGAGATGGCCCGTTCATCGCGCTTCCACGCGAACCGGTATCCGTGGTCGCGGGCAAGGGTGGCGTCTACCTTGTGAAGGTCCGCGCCTCGCACCTTATCGTTGATACGAACGCCCAGACGTATGCCACGCTCGTGGCCCCCAACCGATGCCTCGACTTTGGTGATTATCCGGCAAGTATGGGTACGACTTCGACCTTCGTGACCTTCGCCACCGTCAAGGACGAGGACACCGGTTATCCCAGCTCGGTGAACGTGAGGGCTTGGACCCTGTAGGCTTGGAAGCACGGCATCCGTTGCTGCCGGTCTGGCTCGCCTACCCGCCTGCCGCCGACTCGATGTGTGCTAAAACCCTCTTGTGGGGTAGACTGAACCCAGGAATGCCTGGAGCGCCTATGCCTCCAGGGCACCAAACAGCTGATGGGAGGCCTTCATGGCTTCAGATACGAAAAAGATCCTGCTTGTCGAGGATGAGAAGAACATCCGCGAGGCCGTCGCGGCCTATTTCGAGCGCGAGGGCTATTGGGTCCGCGCCGTGGGCGACGGCCAGACTGCCGTCGAGGAGTTCGAAAAGCACGGCTTTGACCTCGTTGTTCTCGATCTCATGCTCCCCAAGCTCTCGGGCGAGCGAGTCTGCCGTGCTATCCGCGACCAGTCTGACGTGCCCATCATCATGGTCACGGCGAAGGACCAGGTCGAGGATCGCATCATCGGTCTCGAACTTGGCGCTGACGACTACCTCGTCAAGCCCTTCTCGCCGCGCGAGCTCGTCGCCCGCGTGCGCGCTCTTCTTCGTCGCGCCCGCACGGAGAACGAGCCCACCGTCGAGGTCCTCGATTACGGTGACCTGGTGATTAACATCTCTGCCCACAAGGTGACCGTCCGTGGCAAGGAAGTCGATCTCACGGCTTCTGAGTTCAAGCTTCTCGTGACGCTCGCCCGCTATCCGGGCCAGGTCTATAGCCGCATGGAGCTCGTGGAAAAGGTCCTCGGCTATGATTTCGAGGGCTACGAGCGCACCATCGACTCGCACGTCAAGAACCTTCGCGCCAAGCTCGGAGACGATCCGCGCAACCCCACCTGGCTCTATACCGTCCACGGTGTGGGTTACCGCTTCGACGCTCCCGAGCCCGCCGCCAAGGACGAGAAATAGCCGGTAAGCAGTGGTTCCCGCCAAGTTTGTCATAGGCAAGCGCATCCGTCAGGATGCGTCTCGCGAGGATGATATCCCCGAGTCCCTGCGCACGAGCGATTCCGCTCGTGCGTCGTGGAAGACGCTGTCGAATCGCAAGTCGCGGCACATGTCGTATCGAGCGCGTATGACGCTCATGTTTGCGAGTATCGCGGCCATGACGGCCGTGATACTCGTCGCCGTTCTCGGCGTGAATTGGGAAGCCCAGTTCATGCACTACACGCGCTCAAACATGGATCGCTATGCCGCCGTCATCGCCGATGGCCTTGCCGAGAACTACGATTCCGCGACCGGTCTTTCTGGCAGCGCGGTCGATCGCATTGTGCAGGCGTCGTCCATTTCAAGCGAAATCGGCGTGCAGGTCCTCGATGCTGATGGCAAAGTTGTGTATGACGATACCTGGGCGGGCAGTAGCTACGAGACGGCGGTAACACTTGACGCCGCCACTGACGCTGCTGGCTCTGTCGAGGAAGAGGCTTCTACCGTTTCCGCGCCCGCGCCGGCACGCAGCAATGCCGTTTCGCTCGCACCCACGGACGCCGAGTCCGTTGTTATGCGCGAGGTAAAGCTCGAGGACGGTTCCGTGATCGGCACGGTCCGTCTTTGGGCCTTCGGGTCTGACGCCCTGCTCACCAAGGGTGACGCCGCCTTCCGGACCAACTCCTATAAGGCCGTCGTCACGGCGAGTGTTGTCGCCGTGATCCTCGCCTGCCTCATGGGCGTCCTTGTATCTCGCAAGCTCGCCAAGCCCGTGAAGTCGATTACGTCGACGGCTGCCCAGATTCGCTCCGGTGACCTGACCGCCCGCACGGGAATCGTCGGCGATGACGAGATCGGTCAGCTGGGCGAGACCTTCGACGACATGGCGACGACTCTCGAGCGCGATCTTAAGCTCGAACATCGCTTGACGAGCGACGTCGCCCACGAGCTGCGTACGCCTCTCATGGCGATGCTCGCCACGGTCGAGGCTATGCAGGATGGTGTTCTTCCCTCTGACGAGGAACATCTCGAAACCGTCGCCTCGGAGGTTCGTCGTCTCTCGCGTCTGGTTTCTGCGATGCTTACGCTGTCGCGTATCGAGAACGGCACTACGCCCTTCAGGCCTGAACGCACGGAGATGGTCGGCCTCGTTCGCTCCGTGGTTGAGTCTCAGGAGCAACTCTTCAATGATCGCGGTCTGCGTCTTCGCTTCGACGCGAACGCTCCTCGCGGCGAGCTCTATTGCGAGTGCGATCGAGACATGATTCGTCAGGCTCTTATCAACCTGATGTCGAACGCGCTGCGTTACACGCCCGAGAATGGGTGGGTTGTCGTGAACGTTGGGCAGGAGGGTCGAGACCTCAAGATTGCCGTTTCCGACACCGGCATCGGCATCGCCAAAGAGGACCTTGCCCGCGTCTTCAGTCGCTTCTGGCGCTCTGACGCGAGCCGTGAGCGCGCGAGCGGTGGCCTCGGCGTCGGCCTCTCCGTAACGAAGGAGATCGTCGATCGCCATCACGGTTACATCAGCGTCGAGTCTGAGCTTGGCAAGGGTACGACGTTCGTCCTCCATATCCCACGCGAACAGGAGCGTGGGCACCAGCAGGACGCCAACAAGGGCATGACCGAGTAAATCGTGCGCGCTGGGCGCCGTGGTTGGCTAGTTCCGTGCGGATAGTCGGGCATGCGGGGCGTTGCGCTGCTCATTCTATTTCGCCATGGCTTGTTGTCGTTGCGTGGGTGCCCGGCTTGCCGGTTCGATGCTCGGCCCATGGTTCCCCGCTTCGCGGAACTGCCTATAAGGCCTGCTTTGATGTGGCCGCGCACCTGCTATTCCTCTACAATGGATTAGTTTGATAAATGCGGTAACTCTTACGAGAGGAAGCGGTGCTTCATGGCGACCATGAGTATTCGTCCGGATTCGCAGGGCAAGGTTCGCGACATTTATGATTGCGGGGACTCCCTGCTGATGGTCGCGAGCGACCGTATCAGCGCGTATGACTTCATCCTTCCGGATGAGATTCCCTTCAAGGGCGAGATCCTCACGCGTATCTCCGCTTTCTGGTTCAACAAGTTTGCGGACATCGTGCCCAACCACATCATCTCGATGGATCCGGCTGACTATCCGGAGGAGTTCGCGCAGTACTCCGATTACCTCCTTGGTCGATCCATGCTCGTGAAGAAGGCCACGACGATTCCTATCGAGAGCATCGTCCGCGGCTACCTCACCGGTTCTGGCAAGAAGACCTATGACGAGAACGGCACGGTTTGCGGCATCAAGTTGCCCGAGGGCCTCGTCGAGGCCTCTAAGCTCCCCGAACCCATCTTCACCCCCTCGACCAAGGCCGAGATTGGTGATCACGATGAGAACATCTCGTTTGAGCGTTGTGTCGAGATCGTGGGCGAGGATACCGCCAACAAGCTTCGTGACGCCACGCTTGCCATCTACAACGCCGCCTCCGCGTATGCCGCCACCCGTGGCATCATCATTGCCGACACGAAGTTCGAGTTTGGCTTCATTGACGGCGAGTTCTCGATTATCGACGAGTGCCTCACGCCCGACTCCAGCCGTTTCTGGCCCGCAGAGGGTTATGAGGCCGGTAAGGTCCAGCCCAGCTTCGACAAGCAGTACGTCCGCGATTGGCTCCGTGCCAATTGGGATATGACCGGCGAGCCGCCGCACCTGCCTGCCGAGGTTGTCGCCGGTGCCTCCGAGCGTTACCAGGAGGCCTACGAGATTATCACCGGCGAAAAGTTCGTCCCCATGAAGGAGAGCAATGTCTCAGCGTAGTCCGTTCAACCAGCGCAACATGTCCAAGATCGGCACCGGTGCCGCTAATGCCGACGCCGAGGCCGAGAAGCCCGCTTCTGCAGGCATGGCCCGCAAGTCGCCTAGCTCCGCCAAGCCCGCTCGTGAGGCTGCCGGTTCCGTGCGTGTCGTGAAGCAGCACAAGAACCTCGATGGCTCCACCTCCACCGTCGGCATGACGAAGGAGGAGAAGAAGGCCCAGCGTAACGCCGAGCGCGAAGAGGAGCGCTTCGTCGAGGGTCTCGTCGACTCCGTCATGAAGCTCGATCCGCTGTACAGGAAGTATCGGCGCACGTGGTGGATCTTCATGGCCATCGGTGTCGTGTGCGTCGCCCTCTCGTTCGGCTGCGGCTACATCGACTCGCCCGCTGGTGAGAACATCTTCAAGCTCGGCACTATCGGCGGTATTGCCTCCGTCGTGTTCCTCTTCCTCGCCTATGCGTTCATCATCACGACGATTGTGTGGGAGTTCAAGATGATTCGTCCGCTCCGCAGGACTGCCGAGCACAAGATCTCCAGCATGAGCGACAAGAAGCGTCACGCCCTCATGGAGGAAATCTACGAGGCCGAGGAAAAGCGTCGCGCCGAGAAGAAGTCTGGCAAGTAGTTTGTGTTCCTCTTCAGCTCGATAGACCGAAAGGCCCGAGAGCTGTAGAATATTCTCCCGTTCGCATTAGTGCGAGCACCGCCAATGGCGGGACATAGTCTGCCTTCGTAGCTCAGGGGATAGAGCACCGCTCTCCTAAAGCGGGTGTCGGCCGTTCGAATCGGCCCGGGGGCACCAGACATTCAACAGGCCAGGGGCATCGAGTCCCTGGCCTGTTTCTGTGTGCCTGGGCCAAGTTGTCAAACGAGACAATAAACGAATTAAGGCCCATTCCGAGCTTAACCCTTAAAATGATTCGAGAACGGTAACGATGCTGGAGGTCTGACATGTCTGTAAACAAAAAGGAGGCCAAGGAGTTCGTCAAGCGATGGCAGAAACGCCTCTTGGCCATTTCCGCGGGCTCCAATAGCGAGCAGCAGGACACGCAGAAGTTCTGGGTAGACCTGTTAATCAACGTCTTGAGCGTTCCGTCCAACACCATAGATAGCTTCGTTGACTTCGAGCGCAAGGCCTACGGTCGTCTCTTCAACCTGTACGCCGAGAAGGTCGGTGAATGACGGTGTCGAATTCCATCTATAACCCCATATCGCTAGAGGTCGGCAACCTGCTGAAGGACGTGCAGACGGGTAAGATTGGCTTGCCTGACTTGCAACGACCCTTTGTATGGGGCAATGACAAGGTCCGTGACCTTCTCGATTCTATGCTTCGTGGATACCCCATCGGTTATGTGATGTTGTGGGACTCGCCGAGCGATGACGCTGGAAAAAAGTCTGCCATAGGGTCGAATCAGAAGACCTACACCGTTCCGAAGTCCCTCGTCATCGACGGGCAACAGAGACTTACTGCCCTTCTTAGCTCGCTGTATGGCGTGCCTGTGCGCGACAAGTATTTCAAGGAACGTACGGTAAGAATCGCCTATGACCCCGTTGCTCGCATCTTCAAGAACGCTGACGCTTCGACCGAGAAGGATGCGCGCTTCGTGCCTGACGTGTCTGGGGCTTTTGGGGCGAACCACGATAACAGACTGAGTGCCTCCGCAAGGCGTTCATCAAACGTCTGAACGAGTCGAATGTCAAAAAAGGCGAGCCTGAGCTTGATGACTATGGAGAGGATGCCGTTGAGAGCGGGCTTAACGCGTTGCTTGGCCTTGAGCGTTACGTGCTGCCGACACTGGAGATCTCTGAGTCTGCCGACGAGGAGACCGTCTCGGATATATTCGTGCGCGTTAATTCGCAGGGGCAGGCTCTCAAGCAGGATGACTTTATTATGACCTTGTTGTCGGTCTACGAGCCTGCCATGAGGGGACGCATCGAAGAGTTCTGCGCCATGAGCCATGCACCCGCGAAGGGCACCTCGTATAACCCGCTCATGACTGTCTCGCCAACGCATATCATACGCGCGACGGTTGGCGTGGGCTTTAAGAGAGGGCGCCTGCGCTACGCCTACCAGATTCTTAGAGGCAGAGACCTCAAGACAAAGGAGACTACGCCGGAGACGCGAGCCGAGAATTTCGTCACGTTTGGGCGAGCCCTTGACCTCGTGCTTGACTTGAACAACTGGCATGCGTTTATCAACGCGCTCGCGGAGTCGGGTTACGTCTGCTCGGAACAGGTTGGATCGGGTAACGCGCTTATGTTTTGCTACGCGTTCTACCTTATCGGACGTTACGAGTTCAATATGGAGCCGCTTGCCGTGCGCAGGCTCGTACGCCGTTGGTACTTCGCCGCTGCCATTACGGGGCTTTATGTTGGATCCTTCGAGTCCGAGTTCGAGCAGCAACTCAACGATGTTTCGCGACTCGGAAGCGCTGAGGAGTACCAGGCGTATTTCGACCGCAGGCTTGCTGCCATCATGACGGACGACTATTTCTCCATCACGCTACCCAGTGCTCTCGATGCCAACGAGGCGACGGGCCCGACCTGGTGGGGTTTCGTCGCGGCGCAGGTCGTGCTTGGTGCCAAGGCGTTGTTCAGTACGGCACCGTTGTCCCAGCTCCTTCTTACGGGCTCATCGGGCTCAAAGAAGGCGTTGGACAAGCACCACCTGTTCCCGGACAACTACCTGAAGTCCATGGGCTACCTCTCGCAGCGGAGCAACCGAGGCAACTTTACCCTCGTGGACTACCAGAACAATATCTATATCTCGGACGATGCCCCGAGCGAGTATGTCTCGAAGTACCGTGACGCGCTTGGGGAAGACGAGTATCGCCGCAACTGCAAGGAGCATGCATTGCCCCTCGGGTTCGAGGACCTTGATTATGAGGAATTCCTTGGTGAGCGAAGGCGGCTTATGGGCGTGCTGGTGAAAAGGGCGTACGAGCGACTGTAAGCTTGTGGCGCGGCGCGGGAATCTTCTGCGCTTCTCAGACAACTTTCATTTGGTCATTATTGTATCAAAGGGGCCATAAAGAAAGGCACCCGGCGTTCGCTTGGAACGCCGGGTGCCGTGCTATCGGGCTATGTGGTCGAGCTTAGCTGTTGCTCTGGGTCGAATCGGACGAGCTGTCGGTACTGGGGGCCTGAGATCCGCCACCGGAGGTGCCAGTGTTGCCGCCAGCGTTGCCACCGTTGCTACCGCTCGAGGGTCTCGAACCCTTCGAGATGATGAGGGTGATCTGGGTATCCTTGCCCTGCTTGCCGGTGGGGCTCTGCGAGATGACGCAGCCGGCCTCGACTTCGTCGCTGTACTGGCTGTTGCTCGTGTCGATGTTGGTGAAGCCAGCGGAGTTCAGGTCAGAGATGGCGCTTGACTTGCTCCAACCAGCATGGTTGCCGGCGTCCGCGCTGCCTACGCCCGTGGAGATGTGGTAGGTGATGGTGTCACCCTCCTTGGCGTCACTCCCGGCCTGCTGGTCCTGGCTGGCGACCTTTCCGCTCTCGACGTCGGTCGACTCGACGGAGTCACCTACGGCGCCCTTGAGGTTGACGGCGGCAAGAGCCTCCTCAGCCTGTGCGGGCGTCAGGTTCTTAAGGTTAGGAACCTTGACGGTCGCCGCGGGCTCCTTGCCCTTGGAGAAGACGAGCTTTACCTTCGTGCCCTTCTCGCATTGGGTGTTGCGAGCCGGGTCCTGGCTCACGAGCTTGCCTTCCTCGATGTTGTCGTCGTACTGCTTGGACGTGCTCACGACAAACCAACCATCACCGTACTCGGCGAGCTTCGCCGTGGCCTCATCCGCTGTCATGCCTTCGAGGTTGGGCATTGCCTTTGTGGAGGAATTGCCGCCGAAGACGCTCATCGCAACACCGGCGATGATGGCAATCGCGGCAATGACTCCGATTACGATTGCGGCGACCTTGCCCTTGCTCTTGGGTTTCTCCTCCGGCACCTGCATGCCGGAGCGGTTGCCCTGGGCAGTGGGGATGCGACCAGTCGCTGCGGGGGACATGCCAACGGCAGCGCGAGGCATGGTCTGCGTACGGCCTCCAGCTTGCTGGCGATTCATAGCCTGAGTCGGGCCGGCGGAGATGAGAGATGTGGCCTCGCCAAGGTTGACGATGCGACCGGCAAGGTAGTCATTCAGGACGCGACGCAGCTCATCGGCGGTCTGGAAGCGCTCCGCGGGGTTCTTGCGCATGCACTTAAGGATGATGCCCTCGAGGGTCGCGTCGACGTTGGGGTTGACCTGGCTGGGCGGAACGGGTTGTTCGTTGACCTGCTTGAGAGCAACGGAGATGGCGTCGTCACCGTCGAAGGGAACTCGTCCCGTCGCGGCTTCATACATGACGATGCCGAGGGAGTAGAGGTCGGAGGTGGGGCCAAGCTCCTTGCCCTGCGTCTGCTCGGGCGAGACGTAGTGGGCGGTGCCAAGCACGGAGTTGTCGGCCGTGAGGTGGCTGTTCTTGGCGCGAGCGATGCCGAAGTCCATCACCTTGATGTTGCCGTTGGGCTGCACCATGATGTTCTGCGGCTTGATGTCACGGTGGATGATGTCGTGCCTGTGGGCCTCGGAGAGGGCCTGGCAGATCTGCGAGCCAATCTGAGCGACCTTGCGGCAGTCGAGGGCTCCATGGTTGCGGATGCCGGTCTTGAGGTCCGTGCCACGCAGGTACTCCATGACGATGTAGTACGTGTCGCCGTCCTTGCCCCAGTCATAGACGCCCACGATGTAGGGGCTCTGGAGTGCCGCGGCAGCCTGAGCCTCCTGCTTGAAGCGCGCGGCGAAGGACGGATCGGTTGCGTACTGCGGCAGCATCATCTTGATGGCGACGGTGCGACCGAGCACCTGATCAAGACCGCGATAGACGGTCGCCATGCCTCCGATGCCAATCCTGTCCTGGACGGCATAGCGTCCGCCGAGTAGCTTGTCTGCCATGTGTGCTCCCATCAAACCTCTGCGCCCATTGGCGCTCGTATCCATCATGCCATCAATGACGCCCGGAGGGCGTCCTCGTTAGTGTTGGTCATCCATTAACTTGATCCTTGCGCCTGCGCGTTGAGCGACTTGGAGAGGACTTGGCCGGCAAGCCTTGCCGCAAGGCCGCTCACGTTGTCATTATCAGAGCCCTCGACGCATATCGAAATGGCGAGCGTCGGGTTGTCATAGGGCGCGAATCCAATGAAGGTGGAGTTGATCTGGCCGTTCGCGACCTCGGCGGTGCCCGTCTTGCCGGCCACGCGCGCGCCGTAGACCTGGGCCGCCATGCCCGTGCCGTTCTGGACGACGTCGAGCATTGCCTCCTTAACCTGCTGCGCGGTCTCAGCCGTCACGGCCTGCCCGAGGCTTCGGGGTTTGGTCGTGGTGATGGTGACGCCTTCGGGGGAGAGCACGTGATCGACCAGATACGGGCTCATGACAACGCCGTTGTTGGCGATGGCGGCGGCTACGACGGCGTTCTGCATCACCGTGGTCTGGGGGCCAGCCGGGCTCGAATGCTGGCCGACGGGCTGGCCGGCGCCCGCCCATGCGGTCTCCCACTCCGTCATCTCGGACGTGTCTGGCATGAGCGACGCCGTGACGTGGAAGTCCTGGCCCAGCGTCGTGCCGTAGCCGAAGGCCTTGGCGTAGTCGACGAGGGTGCTTGCTCCAATGTTGACGGCTAGCTGGCCAAACGCGGTGTTCGAGCTGTGCGTGAAGGCGTTGCGAAGCGTGATCGTCCCGAAGTCCTCGCCAGCGACGTTCGTGACATCGGCGCCCCCGATGTTGATGCGCGCGGGTGCGTCGATCGAACTGTCGAGAGTCGCCGCGCCAGAGTCGAGGGCGGCGGAAAGGGTCACGACCTTGAACGTGGATCCGGGCGTGTACAGTGAGGCGCAGCTGCGGTCGACGAGCTCGCCGCTACTGTCTCCGGTCGAGAGAATGGTCGAGATGTCGTTGTAGGAGAACGTGGGCGAGGATGCCTTTGCGAGGACGGCGCCCGTGGTGGGGTCGAGCACGACGATCGAGCCAACGTGCCCCTCGAGGGCCTCCTCAGCCGCTTGCTGGATCTGAGAGTTGATGGTGAGAACGACGGAGTTGCCAGGTTGGTTCACGCCCGCGAGCGAATACAGGGCATTCTGCCAGTTGGAGTAATCTGCGTGGCCGGTGAGGGAGTCGTTCATCGACGCTTCGACGCCTGTGGCGCCATACTGGGTCGAGACGTATCCAACAGTGTGAGCGGCGAGGCTGCCCTGCGGATATGTGCGCACATAGGTGCCGTCTGCCTGCTTGAGGGACTCCGCGAGCGTCACGCCGTCTGAGGTGAGGATGGCGCCGCGCTGCACGTAGGCACTTCTCGCAATCGTGTGGTTGTTGTTGGGCAGCTGCTGGTAATAACTTGCCTTAATCACCTGGATATAGGTCAGGTTCGCGATAAGGGCCGCGAACAGCAACGTGAAGAAGGTCACGAGTAGGGTCAGTCGGTTGCCAAGGGCAACGCGTCCCAGAACTCCGCCCTCAGAGGTGCCAAGGCCGAAGTGTGCCCGCGCGTGCTTGCCCTGCACGACTGGAGCGCCGCCAGTAGATCCGGGTGCCAGGAGCGGGGAGGGGCTTGCACTCGTGCCGTCGCCAGAGGGCAGTGCCGTGCGCCCCGTGCCCTCGTCGCCGGCGCGCAGAAGCAGGCCGATGACGATGAAGCTCGAGAGCAGACTCGAGCCGCCCTGGCTCATGAACGGCAGGGTCACGCCCGTGAGGGGCAGAAGCTTCGTGACGCCTCCAACGATGAGGAACGCCTGGAAGGAGAGAGCCGTCGTGAGGCCAACCGCGGTGAACGCACTCATGTCGCTCTTCGCGCGCGCCGCGGTGGTGAGGCCGCGCACCGCGAGAAGCATAAAGAGGAGTAGCACGGCGGCACCGCCGAGAAGACCCATTTCCTCCGCGACGGCGGAGAAGATGAAGTCGCTCTTCACCACGGGGATGAGCGTGGGCATGCCCTTGCCAATGCCGGAGCCGACGAGGCCTCCGTCAGCAAGCGAGTAGATGGATTGAACGATTTGGAGTCCAGAGCCGGATGGGTCTGCGAAGGGGTCGAGCCAGATCTGGAAGCGCACGCGGACGTGCGAGAAAAACTTATAAGAGAGGGCCCCGCCGATGGCGAGCAGCGCCAGGCTGACGAGGACATAGCCAATGCGACCGGTCGCGACATAGAGCATGACAACGAAGAGGGTGAAGAACAGCACGGCGCTGCCAAGGTCGCGCTCGAAGACGACGACGACCAGGCACATGCCCCACATGACGAGCATCGGGGTGAGCATACGCAGGCGCGGCAGCGTGAACGGGCCCACCTTGTGCGAGGACGCTGACAGCAACTCGCGGTTCTCGGAGAGATAGGCGGCGAGGAACAGGACGATGAGGATCTTCGCGATCTCGCCTGGCTGGAACGAGAAGCCGCCGATGCGTATCCAGAGCTTCGAGCCGTAAATCTCCGTACCGAAGATAGCCGGCATGAGCAGGAGCGCCACGCCGGTGAGACCGAGCGTGAACTTATAATCCGCAAGCCTATCGAGGTTGGGGATGAGTATGAGCGTCGCCACCATGGCCGCGACGGAGACGAACAGCCACACGACCTGTCCCATAGCGTCCTCGGGCGCAAGGCGCGTGACAAACGTGATGCCAATGCCCGAGAGGATGAAGACGAGAGGCAGTATTGCTGGGTCAGCTCCCGGGGCAAGCAGGCGTATGGCGATATGTGCCGCCACGAAGGCGACGATGAGGCCGATGGGCACCGAGAGCGTCTCGAGCGAAAGCTGCGCTCCCGTGTTCATGACATACATGGAATAGAGCAGAAGCACCGGCACGGCTCCGGCGATAAGCAGGAGGAGTTCGGTGGCGCGGCGAGAACCGCCAATCTGTTTGGTCATGCTACGCGCCTCCTTCGGCACCTGTGGTCACTACATCTGCTCCGGTTTCCGCAGCTTCTGGGCCGGATGCCCCGAGGGTGCTTCCAACTGCGCCGTCCGTACTGTCAGATTGCGCGTCGTCCGCGGCCTTTTGAGCCTTGGCGCGCGCTTCTTCAATCTGGGTCTGGTAGGCCTGGACCGTGGTTAGCGCGTCGTCCCTACTAGCAACCGGGATGCCGGCGGCGAGCTGGTGCTGGGTCGACTCGGGGAGGTCGGCGATGCTCACCTGGGTACTCTCCTCGAGACTCGAAAGCGGAATCCCGAAGGCGCTGCTATGGATGCCCTGGTAAATACCCACTCGTCCGCCGTCTGCGCCGATATACCAAGAGGAGCGGATAAAAAACCCGAGCGCGATGGACAGAACGACGGTGAGCCCCAGCAACACCGCGAGCCAACCAAGTACTGCCCGGCGCCGCGCCAGACGGCGAGCCTCCTCGCGCCCGTCGCTTACGACATCGACGACGATGACGGACACGTTGTCATGGCCACCGGCTTCAAGCGCGGCAGCGACGAGCTGGTCCGTGCAGTCGATGGGCGTCGCCGAAGAAACGGAGAGAAGCTCGATTTGGGCGTCGGGAATCATGGAGGAGAGGCCGTCGGAGCAGAGGATGATGCGGTCCCCGCGCTCGATATCGAGCGAGAAGTGATCCGCGTACATGTCTGGGTCGGAGCCGAGAGCTCGGGTGATGATGGAGCGCGAGGGGTGTACGCGAGCTTCGTCCGCCGTAATCTCTCCGGCGTCGACGAGTTCCTCGACGTACGAGTGGTCATGCGTGAGGCGCACGAGGGTGCCAGCGCGCAGGAGGTAGATGCGCGAGTCGCCCACGTGCGCGATGGCCATCTTGGTGCCCTCGACGATGCAGCAGGTTGCGGTGCATCCCATGCCAGGCTTGCCCTCGCCGTTCGCCGCCCCCTGGATGACGGCTTCGTTCGCTGCCTCGATGGCGGCGCCAAGCAGTGTGTCATCAGCGTGTTCCGGGGCATGGCTGGCGATGGTGCGAACCGCGATGGAACTCGCGACTTCGCCCGCGGCGTGTCCGCCCATGCCATCGCAAACGCCAAAGAGCGGATTCCTTACGAGGTAGGAGTCTTCGTTGTGGCCGCGCACGAGGCCCACGTCCGTGCGCCCCGCCCAGGAAAGGCGTGTATCGGCACCCATTTCGAGGCCCGCACCGGGACGAGAGTCGAGGTCGAATGCCGGTGCGTGTGGGTCATGGGTATCGTGACGGCGATGCGCGCGAAGATGGGGCCCGCCATGGCCGATGTGGCCAATGAGGGGCAAGGGGCCCGTCGAGCCCAGGGAATTATTGTGTCCGAGAGCGGAGCTCATCGACGGCTCACCCTCATGACCACGTCTCCAACCTGGACTTCGTCGCCGTCACGCAGGGTGACGGGATCGAGGATGAGGCGGCCGTTCACAAGCGTGCCGTTCGTGGAGTGAAGGTCTTCGAGCACGAGTGCGGGTCCCTGCAGGGTGAAGCGGGCGTGGGTGGAGGAGACGATTGGCTCGGCGATGACGATATCGCTCGAGGGCGATCGGCCGATGACGACGGGGCCGAGCATGTCTACGTGGAGGCCGCGAAGCTGGCGCGGGCCCTTGTCCACGTCGACACACCAGATTGCCGGGTCCTTGCGCTGGCCCCTGACGAGGCCGATTCCCGTCTTCATAACGACGAACAGGAACAGGTAGAGAACGACGACGAGGGCAATGCGCCCCATGAACAGGACGAGGTCGATCATATTAGTTCTCCCTGAACTCGAGGTTCGTGAGACCCAGAGTAATCAGGTCGCCGTCGCGAAGCGAGCACTCGTCGATGTCCACGTCGTTCACGAGCGTGCCATTAGTCGAGTTGAGGTCGCGAATGCGCCAAGTCTGGCCGTCAAAGGAAAGCTCTGCGTGCGAGCGAGAGACATTGGGGTCGTGAATCACAATGCCGCCCGCGGAACGCTCGCGGCCGATGACGGTGCGAGGCCCGCTCGCCGTGAAGGTGCGGCCAGATTTGCGATCGATGAGCAGGCACGCTGCGGGTTTGGCTGCGGGCGCGGGAGCCGCCGGCGCCACGCGGACCGTCTGGGGTGCGGGCTGCGGAGCAGCGTATGCCTGCTGCGGGGTGGCGGCACCGGAGATGGCCCGGGCGGCTGCGCCCGCGGCGAAGCCGGCAGCTGCCGCGGGAACGGCGGAAGCCGCGGATGCCGGGGCAGCTGCGGCGACGGGGGCCATGGGTGCCGGCGCCTGGGAAGCACGGCTGCCCACGAGGGGCACGTTCTGATACTGGCGCGCAGCACGGCCCTGGGCGAAGAAGGCGTCCTCTGCCTCGAGAACCGCCTCCTGCGGCATTACGTCGAGGCCGCTCTCCATGTTGGAGAGGGGCGTCGCCTGAGGCTGGGGCTGGGGGACGGGACGCATCCCGGGTGCCTGGGCGCGCGAGCTTGCGGCCCCGCCAAGGCCGCCATCAAGGGAGGAATCCGCGCCAAGGAAGCGGGCCTCCTCCTCGCGAAGGCGGTTGAGGGTGCCGGCATCGACGTTCTCGGCGAAGACGGAGAAGCGGCCGCTCTTGAGAGACGGATCCGCCATAAAGCGAACGACGGGCTTGCCAACGAAGACGTAGCCCTTGCCCTGAGCCTGCCCCTCGATGAACTGGGAGGTCTCCTTGGTGAGCTGTGCGTAAAGCGGACGCATCGTGATGTCGTCCTCGCTGGAGATGAGGATAGTGTAGAGAGCCGGCGCGGTATCAACGCCGTTGATGACGAAGGTCTCCGCCTCCATCTCGCGCGCGGCCTTCTTGGCAAGCTTCTTGAAGGAGAAGGGGGCGGTGACGCCCTGCGTGGTGGCGCCAAAGAGGCCACCCACGCGCTGCTCGAAGACGTTCAGAAAGTTCACGTCACTCATCCTCCCAGGTGTCGGACACAGGGCCCAGGGTCATGATTGAAATGCTCATAAGTATTAGACAGACTAGCGCAACTGCGATGTCGCAAATGGACGGCGTGGTCCATAACCCACCATTCTCCACTCTGGCAGAGAAGATGAGGGTCGCTATGAGGATGGCGCAGCAGGTCACTCGGGCGGCGGCGCACGCCGCGTTGGAGCGCCGCTTCGAAATGAGAGCGCAGGCTAGAGAGGCACCGGCGCAGCCAACTACCATGAGCCACGAGCTGCCGCTCATGACGATTCCGCCAACAGCTGAGACGAAGGACGCTCCGTCGCTTGAACCAAGCGCTGGCGTCAAGAACATGGCGAGGACTCCCCCGAGGGCCGAGGTCGCGGCTGCCGGGAGCGGTGGCAGGCACGCGCCGGCAAGGGCGGCGCTTCCCACCGGGGATCCAGTGGCGCAGCCTAGAAGCAGTGCGGCGTGCGAAAGCCTGCTTGCGGGGCTCACGTGCGTCTGCCAGAGATAGAGCACAGCGCCGGCTAGCGCTGCGATGAGGAATGCCGGGGAGTATGCGCCGGGGGTCACGAGCGTTGTCACGTAGACGAGCGTGGTGAACGTGCCTCCGGCTGCGGGCAATGCCGCCGAAAACGCAGCCGGAACAAGTGCCGATGCCGCGGCCAGTGGCATCGGCTCGATGTTGAGCCCGACGAGGCGCGCTATCGCCGGAATGCAGCGAAGGCAGACCGCGCCCGAAACAGCGGCGCAAACGACGCGGGAGGTCGCATTCGGTAGCCACGGGTAACGCTCTGCGATGCCCACGCGCATCGCCGCGTTCCACACCTCGTCAGTAGGGCCGGTTTCGCCCCTTGCCTGCGCGAGGAGGTCGGCCACGGATGCGCGACCCTCCGCCTCGTCCCCGAGATAGGGGAGAACTGCACGGGCAAGCTCGCCTGCCGTAGACGGGCGCCTGCCAGGGTCCGCGCTGAGGGCTTCCGCGATTTGGTCGCTTACGGGTCCTGCGAGTTCTGGCTCCACCTTGGCTAGCGGCCTCGCTCCCTTTTCGATTCTCTTGAGCGATGCGTCCGCATCCTTGGCGAGAAACGGGCATGAACCGGTCAGCGCTTGGTAGCAGACGCAGGCGAGGGCGAAGACGTCCGTGCGTTCGTCGACGTAGCCTCCCGTGAGCTGCTCTGGGGGCATATAGCCAACCGTGCCTCCTCGAGCGCCTTCCCAGCCCGCTGCGCTCGCAAGGCTCGCCATGCCAAAATCACCGAGCTTGACGTTTCCCTGCGCGTCTATAAAGACGTTCGATGGCTTGATATCAAGGTGTAGGACACCCTCGGCGTGCGCGTGGTCGAGCGCGGAGGCGAGACTCGAGAGCAGGTGCGCGCACTCGTCATAGGTGAGAACGCCGCCCTCGACTCGCGACATGAGCTCGGCCAGGGTCATGCCGTCGACGAATTCCATGATGAGATACGCGGTTCCTCCGCGTACCTCGAAGTCGTGGACGGTGACGATGTTCTGATCCGTGAGGCGCGAGGTAATGCGTGCCTCCGAGAGGGCCTCTGAGAGCGTGGAGGCACCCATGCCGGGTGCGGTTTCGAGGGGCATGCACTTGATAGCGACTTTGCGGTCGAGGCGCGTGTCCCAGCAGACGCGGACCTCGCCAAATCCACCCGTGCCTCGTGTTTCGACGGTGCGATAGCGCCCGAGCAGCAATGGCTGATCGGTCTCAGGCTGCGCCTGGTTGGTGGCAACGGCCCATCCCTGTTGTTTGGGGGCGGGTGTCTGCACGGCGTTTGTCCTCGTTTCAGCTGCGTGTGCCGGTGCGTTGATTGGGGTAATTCTAGCAGCACGAGCAAAGAGGTACAAAAAAGTTCTTGCACAATTGAGATTGCATGGGTTACTATCTACCCTGCATCTGCGGGCGTGGCGGAATTGGCAGACGCGTACGGTTCAGGTCCGTATGGGGGCAACCCCATGAAGGTTCAAGTCCTTTCGCCCGCACCATGTTAATGAGGAGGCCCCGGGAAACCGGGGCCTTTTTCTTTCAATATGTCGCGCTTGCCGCAGGGCCTACCCAACTGTTGCACTTGCCGCAGGGCCTATCCGACGGCTTGGGTCTTCGGCGCTGCGAGCCTACTTGTTATCGTCGTCGAAGAACGACCATCCGTTCTCGTCATCCTCTTCGTCTTCGTACTGGTCATACGTCTCGCGCGTCTTGTGCTCGAGGATGATTGCCGCAATCAGGAAACCAACAAGGATGATTCCGATAAGGGCGAGGACGCCCGCGCGCGTACCAAAAAGCCAATCGACGAAGCTGGCAATCGTGTTCATGGGTGCCGCCTTTCGCCTCGTTAGCCGCGAGGAGGAGTGTCGTGGAGGGCTCTCGCCTGCGCGCGAGCCTCATCTAGAGCCAAATTTGCCCATAAGTATATACTTGGCTGCTGAATGACCCGCGGGCGTGGCCCGCGCTAAAACGAAAGGGAGCAGCCATGCTCGACATGAAGTTCGTTCGCGAGAATCCCGATGCCATCGATACCGCGATGGCAAATCGTCAGACCTCCTGGGACCGTGAGAAGTTCTTCGAGCTCGACGATGAGCGTCGTGCCGTCATCGGCGAGGTCGAAGACCTTCAGGCCACCCGCAACACTGAGTCCAAGAAGATCGGCGCCCTCATGAAGGAGGGCAAGAAGGACGAGGCCGAGGCTGCCAAGGAAGCCGTCCGCGAGGTCAATGAGAAGATCGAGGGCCTTGCCGCCCGTCGTACCGAGCTCGAGCAGGAGCAGTATGACTTCATGGCCCACCTCCCCAACATTCCGTGCGAGGCCACGCCCGTTGGCGTCGATGAGTCCGAGAACCCCGAGCGTCGCCGCTGGGGCACCCCGCGCGACTTTGAGGCCGAGGGCTTTGAGTTCAAGGCTCACTGGGACCTTGGCACTGACCTTGGCATTATGGACTTCGATCGCGGCAACAAGCTCTCTGGTAGCCGTTTCACCGTTCTTGGCGGTGCCGGCGCCCGCCTCGAGCGCGCCCTCATCAACTTCTTCGTGGACACTCACACCGCCCGTGGATTCAAGGAGTGGTGGCCGCCCATCGTGGTTAAGCGTCAGACGATGTTTGGCACCGGCCAGCTCCCCAAGTTCGAGGACGACGCCTATCACGTTTCTGGCGACAACTTCCTGATCCCGACGGCCGAGGTCGTCCTGACTAACCTCCATGCGGGCGAGATCCTCGATGCCGCTCAGCTGCCCCTCTGGTATACCGCCTTTACCCCGTGCTTCCGCGAGGAGGCTGGCTCCGCCGGTCGAGACACGCGCGGCATCATTCGCCAGCACGAGTTCGACAAGGTCGAGATGGTGAAGTTCGCCAAGCCGGAGGAGTCTGACGCCGAGCTCGAGAGCATGACTGCCGAGGCGGAGTACCTGCTTCAGCAGCTGGGCCTTCCGTACCGCGTGATTAGCCTCTGCACGGGCGACCTGGGCTTCTCCGCCCGTCAGACGTATGACATCGAGGTTTGGCTGCCGAGCTATAACGCCTACAAGGAGATCTCCTCTTGCTCCAACTGTGGTGACTTCCAGGCCCGTCGCGCCAACATCAAGTATCGCGACCCCGAGAACTTCAAGGGTTCGCGCT
>ENA-OUQP01000245-OUQP01000245.1-human-gut-metagenome-genome-assembly--contig:-NODE-245-length-57360-cov-7.450275_pt1 | contig 57360 bp, 56 predicted proteins | sample MGYA00237951_ERZ548836 | MGnify/ENA primary metagenome ERZ548836 (study PRJEB26490, sample SAMN05194702) | human gut metagenome | biome: terrestrial biome; feature: human-associated habitat; material...
GCTTGCGTTTTTTAATATTTAGAGTGATATATGAATATTTCAAGCAAACAAAAAATGAAAATACCAATTTGGGATAGCCCAATTGATATTTTCATCTAATTTGTCAACAATCTGAAGACCACATCAGGTGGTCTTTTCATTTTGGGCTATAATTTCAACCTTTCACCTGGCTTTATATATAAAGCATGAGGTGATTTAAAGCTTTTCGCAATGTCTTCATCATATAATTGTGTAGGTGAAGTATGAATAGGAATGAAATAACGAGAATCAATTACATGTGCACAACGACTTGCTTCCTGTGCACTCATATTATAAATACCGTCTACTGGCAATAATGCATAATCTAAATCATTGAAGCTTTCCATTTCAGGATAATAGTTTGTGTCTCCTGCACCATATAATGTAATACCATCTACAGTCATAACAAAACCAACACATTCTTCTCTTGTATGATTCTTATTTTCTGCAGGTGTTCCTTCAATCATTACTTTCTTAATCTTCTTAATAGGATATTCACCATCCACAAATAAATCTCCATGTCTTAAAATCACACCATCATCTTTTAATGTAACAAGATCAACCTGATTATGATCACTATGTTCGTGCGTTACAATCACAATATCTGCAGGCATATGATAACCTTCACCTGCATAAGGATCCACATAAATCACTACACCTTCATTAGATACAATGCGATAACTTCCATGTCCTTGATACAATAATTCTGCCATTTTTTTATATCTCCTTTATCACTTATTCAATTATAACTTTTCCTATTACACAGTGCGATAGAATGGCAAAAAATAAAAAAAATTAAATTTAGTCAAAAAAATTATAAAAACCTGTTGACGAATCGCATAACACTTGGTATATTATATGAGCGTGCTTGGTTGGGACATGGCACTAACACTTAAGCATCGGTCTAACGGCCGGTATATCCCAAGAATATTGGAGGTTTAGCTCAGTTGGGAGAGCATCTGCCTTACAAGCAGAGGGTCAGCGGTTCGAGCCCGTTAACCTCCACCATTTTTATTAAAATTTAGCTTCACATGCCGACTTAGCTCAATTGGTAGAGCAACTGACTTGTAATCAGTAGGTTGGGGGTTCAATTCCTCTAGTCGGCACCAGTGGGGAGGTAGCGAAGTGGCTAAACGCGGCTGACTGTAACTCAGTTCTCTACGAGTTCGATGGTTCGAATCCGTCCCTCCCCACCATCTTTATTGGGATATAGCCAAGGGGTAAGGCAACAGACTTTGACTCTGTCATTTCACTGGTTCGAATCCAGTTATCCCAGCCATCTTTTTTGACTCGCTAGCTCAGATGGCAGAGCATCTGACTTTTAATCAGAGGGTCAGGGGTTCAAATCCCCTGCGAGTCACCATCCTATGCGGGTGTAGTTCAATGGTAGAACTTCAGCCTTCCAAGCTGACTACGTGGGTTCGATTCCCATCACCCGCTCCATACGATTAGAAGATAGACTGAGGTCTATTTTTTTATTATCTAAATACCCACAGTTACGAGCTGTGGGTATTTTTATTTATTCTAATAATTCAAAACTATTAATCAATTCATTTTTAGATTCATACAATAATTCAGTTTTACCTGAATCAATATCATATGTATATATTCCTTGATATTTATCATTGTGCCCAAGAAGAATAATCTGATGAGAAGAACTAAAACAAGCATACTGTGTTACATCCATAATTTCATCAATATTAATTCCTGCTTTCTTCTTATATGTTTTTGTATCTAATGTATATGTATGATATTGAGGATTCCAAGCTGGTATGGTGTCACTTTCAGTAAATGTAAGATTTCCACTTTCCATTGGAAGCATTCTATAGACTAACTTGCGATTTGTAGTATAGATACGTTTGAGTTGATTATTCTTCAAACGATAAATATGCGTATTAGGTGCAATATACTTACTACCCTTACCCGCATTTGCTTCTTCTAATGCCTGATCTTCTTCTTTTTGATCACTTGCACATAGATATAAATCATGATTGAAAACATCATAGACCATATGATCAAAATCTAAATCCTCTTCTGCCTTAATCTTACTGAACTTCTTTGTTTCTATATTATAACGATAAGGCTTGAGTGATCTTTGACCTTTTTCTACACCTAATACATAGATATTATTCTCTACAGCAATAATCTGATTCATTGCGGTTAATCCACCAGACAACTTTTTAGATTTATTTGTATCAAGATCATAAGTATACAGATGATCACCACTATTATCTTCTTCAGCATAATATACAGCATTATTAGATTTAGAATAGACACCAAGTGGATTAGAAGAAGTATACTTTTTAATCACTTTCTTAGTAGATAATGAATATTCATAGATATTCACTACTTCATTCCCTTTCTTATCATATCCACTTGTTGTAATAGATAAATAACGTTCTTTATTTGTTTTACATCCCGTTAATGCAAAAATACAGAGTACCACCAACAATTGAATTAACTTTTTCATAACTATTCTCCTTTCTTTATTCAATTGGAATACCTCTTCATATATATTATATATGTTGTTTATGACACATACAATCACAAAACGCCTGTTAGATACAGACTCTTATTTAATTTTGCCATAATAATTAACCTTTCATAGAATAAAGAAACAGACATCACAATAACTATATACTTGCAGACAATCAACTAGAAAATCATGAAAGACTAAACACAACTTTGACCTGTTTACAGTGAAATTTAACTTTTCATTTTAGAATTATCAATCATGATATAAGTAATGTATTGACATATTTCAAATAGAATATATAATTCAGTTAGTGGTCACTAATTATGAAAGAGAGGTTGTTATGAATAAAATCAAATCTATACTTTTGCCTAAAAAACCTTTATATTTAATCACAGTGTTGATATGTATATTGTCATATTGTTCTAGATTTTTACCAAGTCGTATAGCACCATACTTTCTTATTTTTCTTATAATGATGAACGGTTTACCTTTTTATTTAGATAAAGCTGAATCTAAAAAAACTAAGATTGGATGGTTTGTTTTTACTATCATAGCCGTGATTTTTGCAGTGTTTATTGGTTGTTATGTTCTATAATTAACGATTATAGAAGGAGTCGGATATCGTGAAAGATAAATTTATAAAGAATCTGCCTTACGCAACTACATTCTGTTTTATATTATTATTGTTGTATTGTTCAAAATATCTAAATGGTATTACTGGTGGATTATATATTGTTGTTTGTGCTCTTTTGTTTATAATACCTAACCAAATGAGACCACAGTCATCCCAAAAAACGAAGAAACGTTGGACCATTACATATATCATCGTTGCTATTATTGAATTACTCTTTATATTCATAAGGTACATATAACTGATCATTTTAAAGGGACAGTGAATTTTATAATTCACTGTCCCTTTATGTTTACATTATATATATATATATATATTATAATTATGTTAGCGCTGACATTTATGCGGTATTATAAGTTTATATCATATATATCAAAGAAAGTATCTGCCGGAGATGTGGCACTGAAATATAAATATCCCTTAAAAAAATTTAACACTTATGTCACAAAAGTCGATACTTATTATTCTAGTGCATATGTAACTGCAACCGTAGGCGACTTTAAAAAATTAGACAATTGGACGGTGAGAACTAAATGATTGAATTAACAAACTTTACATACAAAACAAATAAAGTTCTTTTCGATGGTGCATCTTTCAAAGCCCCTTCTACTGGAATGATAGGTATTGCAGGTGAGAGTGGCTGTGGTAAAACCACTTTTTTAAAAATCATCTCTAAACAGATCCATGTAGACTCTATGGTGAATGATGCCACTTCTATATTCTATGGAAACCAGGATGCATTATTAAAAAAAGACCTTACTATTATTCAACAATTTGAATTAATAGAATCTGTATACAATAGAGAGCATGATCAAAATACAATAGATGAACTATCCAACAGTTTAAACATCAAAGCGAACTTATCACAGAAATATGATTCTTGTTCCTTAGGAGAAAAGAAAAGAATAATGATAGCCTTAAGTGTTTATTCTAATAGTCCTTGTATTATATTAGATGAACCTTTATCTTCTGTAGATTATGAAGATAAGCATTCAATCATGAAGTTGTTAAAAGAATATAGTCATAATCGTGTTATTATTCTTACTATTCATGATGAAGAATTTGATGAATATTTGGATATTAAGTATTTAATTGAGAATCTTCAATTTACTCGTATCAAAGATAATGAAAGTAATGGCGAACCTCTCTCAATGACACAGGAGTTTACCCCTAAAAGAATTGCACATGTAAAAAGTAAGAAAGAAAAGTTCAGTGTCCTCTTATATGCTTTGTTGTGTTTAGTTATTATCAATATGACTTTATATTCTGGTATTGAGTTATATATGACAAACAAGAATACAGCATCTATGATGGATAACTTGACTAGTAAAATTATCTATACTGGCAAGGAATACATTACAAGAAACGAATTACCTTCTGGTTATAGATTCATGGAATATGACCAAGGATTTTCTATGACTCCTCAAGAAATACAATCTATTCAATCGATCAAAGGAGTTAAAAGTATAACAAGCTATTATCAGTTCCCAACTCGTAATTATGATACAAGAAATGATGAGGATGATAATTTAATTGCATATATGTCAGTCAAAGGTAGAGAATATTCTACTGATGATAATGTTGTTGTATCAAGCTATATAAAAGGTCAGTTTGGTAATAAAAACAAAAATTATATAAGCGAAGGTCTTATGAAAACGTTAGAATTGACTGATTCAGATTTTCCTGTAACCATGAAAATGGATATAGGTGTACCTGTATGTTCTACTGAATATAATGGCACTATACGATATGGTGATCAAAATGGATTACAGAAAAAATCTTATGATGTAATTACACGACATCCTGTTTATCAGAAAAAAAGAGTATCTATTAAAATCTATGGTGTCATCAAATCAAATGAAGATCAGGATGACTTCACAGGAAATAACGCATTTAAAGTCTACTTAAATAATGACTTTGCGAACTCTATTATAAATAAATATCGTACAACTAATGTTTCTATTAATTTATATGAAGATCTAAACGAACATATAGTTGATTATGTTCCTGCAACTTATGCAGTAGAGTGTAAAAATGCAAGTTATGTAGATCAGGTTAGAAATGGGCTCAATAAGATATCTCCAAACATCGTTACTTATATACAGAGTGACGATTATAAACAAACTGCAAAGATGCGTCAAAAGGATTCTAAAAATACAAAGACTATGATTCTCATCTATACTGTTGTTGGTCTTATTGCTTATGTTGTTTTCTTAATCCTCTATAATAAATCAAGAGAATATATAAGATATAGAGAACTTGATTTAAATGAGAAACAGATTCAATCCATCCATATGGTTGATATACAGTTTATGTCTACATTCCTGTTTATAACTGTTCTTCTTTCCTTCTGTTTAAGACTATTCTCATCGAGTGAGTTTGCGTTAGTAAGTAATTCAATCAAGATGATTATAGGTTTAGTAAGTGCTGTTGTGACTACATTAGTTTTCTATATTACTAATAGAATAATGGTAACGAGTACGGATCATGATTAACATCAATCATCTATCTATCACATTTGATAGAGTAATCTTTGATGATGCCAGCATCACCTTATCTAACAACAGCATTACTACAATCAAAGGAAAAAGTGGTACTGGTAAGACAACCTTATTGAATCAATTAGGACTTGTAGCCCCTTTAGCCTGTGATTATTTAATGGATGGTCATTCTATTGATGACCCTCTTACTACAAGGAAAGAAAAGATTGGTTATGTACATCAAGAAAGTACATTATTCAATAACATGACCATTAGAGAGAATATGGAATTCGCATTCCTACTCTCTGGACAGGAATATAACGAAACTAGAATGAATGATATTCTATGTTCTATGAAGATAGAACATCTACTCAATCAGACACCTGATCATGTATCAGGAGGAGAAAGACAACGTGCAGCTATCGCCTTTGCATTAATGAAAGACCCTTCTCTCCTTCTTTTAGATGAACCAACAGCTTCTCTAGATTCTATTAACTGCAAGTTATTAATAGAACTACTTAGCGATTATATTCATACACATCCAGTATGCGTTCTTATCGCAACTCATGATAAACGTATTCTTGATTATGCAGATGATCTCTATGAGATTCAGAATCATAAAATAGTACCTATCAAAAAGAGTATGATAGAAGAACTAGAAACCACTTCTGTTACTAGAAAACCACAAAACTATTTATCTTATTACAAGAAACATCTTATACGTTCTTCTAAAATACTTTATATACTCTTTGGTTTAATTCTTTCTATGACTATAGGTATATTAGGATATCGTACATACTATTCACATGAGATCAATGCGATACAAGAGAAACTATTAGATGTACGCCTCTATTACGGAAATAACAGTAAGTATGCTTATGATTCTATTACTGAGCCCATTAGAATGGATATAAGAAGAGACCTCAATGAAATAGAACATATTCATATCACTCCATTCTATGAAACAGTTACTGATGATGTAATCGTACAATCTTATACTGGTGATACAATCAAAGCATCTCATACAATCAAGAATTTAGGTAAAGACATCACCATCAACCATCATACTTTTCATATTTCATCCTACATAAACAAGAAGAATACTATTTCTTCTCAAGGAGATGATGTACTCTATCTTCCTGAAGCTATATATAGGAAATACTTTGAGATTGATGATGTAAAGATGTTATTTGTGAGAGTGGATGATGCACAATATATCTCTAGTATTCTTTCTCAAATCAATGATATAGACCCTCACTTAACAGTATATTCTAATGTGAATCTTGATCACCTTACTCAGATTAATTCTAGAATGATGAATAGTTTACTGATGTTAATATGTGCAATATTTATTATCATGTTGATTATTCTTATCTATCATCGTCAAAAGACGATTGATTCCAACAAGGATGAATACTTCTTCCTATATGAGAATGGATTAAGTATTAAAGAGTTAAAATCTCTTGCACGATATGATTATGTTTACTACTACGTATTCTATTTAATCATACTACTAATCATAAGTATCTTTATGAGTTTCATGATGCATATACCTATTATTCTCTATGCATGCTTATTATGGTTCTTCAGTATTCTACTAGAAGAAGTTATTACTACACTATGCATTCATAAGATTGGAAGACTTAAGGGCAGTTAACTGCCCTTTTAATGTTTCTTATAATATAATATTGTGTTTTTTTCTATGAGGTATATGCTGTAGTTAGTTTGAGCTAATTAGTTAAGGAGATATATTATGAAAGAGAAGTATATAAAAAATTTACCATCTACATGCATTAATTTGTTTTTAATTATATTGCTTTATTGTACAAGATTCTTAAGTATAAGCATCCGTTTTCCGGGTATTATTCTTATTACCCTTCTATTTATTGTACCTGTTCAGATGGATAAGTTTTCATCTAAAAAAAGGAAGAAAGGATGGACAATCGCATATATTGTGTTTGCAATAATTGAATTGATTATTGCGATTATTTTATAAGACCTTCATAGGTCTTTTTTTAATGATTTCAATGTAAGGGTATACATTTTTTTATAAATTGCTATTATTATATATAGGATTATTAAACACTATGACTTCTAGTTCAACTGGAAGTCATATTTAGAAAGGAATAATAATATGATTGAACTCAAAGATGTAACCATCACCTATGATAGAGTCATTCTAGATCATGCAACAATCAGTATTCCTGCTCACTCTGTCACTCTTCTTAGAGGTACAAGCGGTTCAGGAAAAACAGCTCTTCTTTACTGTATTGCTCTTATGGATAATAAAAGTAATTATAAATATTTCTATGATGGAAAACTCATAGAAGGAAAGATGAGAGATGAATATAGAAGAAGTCGTATAAGTTATGTTTTACAAGAAAGTAGTCTTCTTCCTCATCTTGATGTGACAGGTACACTTCAATATTTTGCACGGATTCATAATAAAGTATTAACGGATAATGATATAAATGAATGCCTTGATAGGATGCATTTAGATGTTTCTCCTTCACAAAATGTTATGACGCTTTCTCTTGGTGAGCGACAAAGACTTTCTATTGCTTGTGCCCTTATTAGTCATCCACAGGTTCTTATTCTTGATGAACCGACTGCTTCTCTAGATCATGATAATGAAATACAAATATATGAAATCCTAAAAGAACTGAGTCATGATATGACTATTGTTATGGCATCACATTCTGATTGTGCAATAGAATATGCTGATGTTACTTATATGATTGAAGATGGTATGCTTTCATCTTCTGATTTTTTTCTTTCAGAAGATCAAAGTGGTGAAGGGACAGCCCCTTCTATTAATCAAAATTTCTGTATTGAGTATGTTAAAACATATATGAAACATTATAGATTCATGTATGTTCTTTTATTGATGGTTTTTGTTTTAAGTCTTGTTTCATGTCAGGTTATGACTGGAATTATTCATAACTCTAAAAAGCAAGCAATGCAGATGCTAGTAGGACAATTAGAAAACAAAGCTATTATCACGAAAGATGAACATTCTTATGTAGATCAGGATTATAGTAAACTGATTACATTAAATGATAAGAATGCATATCCTTTATATAAAATGTCTGCTGATGTGAATGGTGAAGAAGTTTTTATTGTTCCTTATTTCAAAGAAGATGATTTATCCAAGTATATAGATAGGCCTATACAGGATAAACAAAATGGTATATATATGGATGAATCTACCTTCTATATTCTCAATCAGAAATCCAAGAACAACAAAATAAATCTAGATATAACCATTAAAGATAGAGAAGGAATGCATCAAACTGAACATAATTTTGATATGAATGGTGTATTTAAAAATTCTAAAAAAGTCCATTATGTAGTAAAAAGTCAAAGATATATCTATATGCCTTATTCATTAATGAAATCCATTTATGAAAAGAATAGCAAAGATAAACAATATATAGGATACGTAATATGCTATGATACATACGATAAATTAGAAACAGCTCTTAAAAACTATGAAAGCAGTGGTTATACAATCAATGATTCATTTACAGATAGAGAATCGATGAATAGCTTAAACAACTATTATCAAATGCTGATGTTTACATTTGCAGGTATTATTATTCTTGTTGCTATGATTATTGATATTGTTCTTGAATCACATTTATTAATGCAAAGAAAGAGCGAACTTGTTTTATTAAGAATTTCTGGCTTAAGAGAAAAAGATTTGATTCATATATCTCTTACCGAAAGCATTATTGGACTTTGTGCTGTTTTAGTAATTAGTACAATTATATCTATTATCATGTTGCTTTTAACAGGCATATTCTCACTTGTAGCACCTCTTATATCTACTTTTGTCTTTATAATCATTCTTCTTTTAGAAAGAGTGATGACTCAATCAAGATTTATCAAAAAGATTGATATTGTTACAGAACTAAGAAATGAGGTGGTTTAATATGCTTGAAATTGAACAACTTAATGTGTCTTTTGGAAAAAAGACTCTATTTAAAGATGCTTCATTCTGCGCTGAATGTGGACATTTAACTGTTATCAAAGGAAGAAGCGGATCAGGAAAATCCACATTTCTTAAAGCCTTCCAATTTGCTTATGACTGTATTTATCTCTATGAAGGTGAAAGAATAGATACTCTTGATGAAGAAAATAAACAAAAGTTTATTTATAATCATCTCGCAAATGTTCATCAGATCCCTTTATTTATAGAAGGAATGACTATTGGCAGTCATATTAAACAGCTAGAAAAATTAGGATGTAAAAGAATTCCTGATTATGAAGAACAATTAGGTATAAAGCCCCTTGAAAATAAATACCCTAAAAATTTATCTGGAGGAGAAAAAACACGTGCTGCTGTTTATTTAGCCTTAATGAGACAGCCTGAAATACTTATCTTAGATGAACCTACTGCTGCGCTTGATGCCGGTTATGCACAAATAATGATTAATATCCTCAAAGAATACGCAGATAAAGGTCATTATGTAATTAGTGCATCACATGATAGTAGAATGATTCAAGCAGCTGATACGCTTTATAAAGTGGAAGGTGCATTAATCATAGATAGAGATTTATCCAAAGAAAAGAATCTAATAAAAGCACCTATCCTAAAAGATAAAAACATGGATATTCGTTTTTCGCATCGTACTTTCAGAACAGTAATGAATATACTTATTGCTTTCACGATGATTATATGTGCATATAGTTATAATATTTATGGAACATATAGTGCTTCTTATGAAGACAAAATTAATTCTGTTGCTTCTAGAGACCTTGTTGTCTACAAAGAAAAATATAAGAATGATTATTATACATACTATTCTGGAGAAACACCTCTGAGTCAACAGGATTACAATAAGATTAAAAGTGTCAGTCACATAGAACGCCTTACATGGAGATATGATGTTCGCTATAGTACCTTCTCAGAATGGATGGATGATATGAATGGTGCAACTGAAAATAACTATGATCAGATATCACTATCTGATGGTCATATGAATGGTAGTTCATCCATCTTTATGCTTCAAACATATGATAGCAGGGATGATTACACAAACATCACTATTAAACATGCTGATAATAAAGGTGTCTATTTAAGCAATGAAAAAATGGAAGCTTTCTTAAAAGAAAATAACCTTAGACTAGAGGATATTAATATCAAGAAGTTAAAAATAGGATTATGGGTTCCAATACCTGTCTATAATGCTTCTGGTATTTCTCAAATGGGAACATCAACTGATGGTGATGAGTGGATCGATATCAACACACCTAGTGTAAAACTTGTTTATATGAACCTGCCTGTGAGAGGAATTTTAAAATCAGGAACAGCTATAAGTACAAATAGTGTCGGTACAGGAAATCCATATGTTTATATTCCTAGCGACTGTATAGCACCTCATATAGAAACTTTTAAAGCCAAAGAAAGTGTTGTTATTTATAGTATAGATGATCCTCATAGTGAAAAAGGTTATGTAACATTTGAAAATGTTCTTCCTTCAAAATACACTACAAATGATGTGACTGATATCACCATGAAAACTCCATGGCGTCCAGATGCTTATACATTAAGAGTAGATAGTCTTAAGAATATCAATCAAGTAAAGAATGAACTAGAAAGATTAGATTTTAAAGTAGAGGGTGCATTTGTAGATAATGATGCAATCAATTCTCTTATCAATAACAACAAGAAAGTACTAATATAATTCATTGCAGTTGTCTTTATATTATTGTATGGTTTCTATTTTTACCTTAAGTATCTCATTTTAAGAGAAGAGAAACAGACAAGAGACTATCTCTATAACATGGGATTAACAACTAAGAGAATAGATCACAGCTTCTATCGCACATACTTGAAAAACGCATTAATATTAGGTACATTTGTATGGATTCTTCTAGAAGTGATTATGATTTTCACAATAAAGATGATGATTATTCCATTAATCATGCCTATCACAAAAATACATATCGCATTATTCTATACTTCTTCATTTGTGATAGAATTCTTTATACCTGTATTCATTCAAAAGATGATATCAAAACATAACATCCGTTAAAAAAGACTTCAATTGAAGTCTTTTTAGCTACCACTTCTTATTTTCTTTTCTACAATCTTCATTTACTCTTCTTTCTTTCACCATCTTATCGAACCATTCAACCATATTTGGATCATAATGAGAGAAGAATAAGCTATTACTTGTATCTCATGTTTTAATAGAATTCATGTCTTCTTCTGTTAATTCAAAATCAAAGACATTGATATTTTCCTGCATTCTTTCAATATGAGTAGACTTGCAGGCAACAATAACACCTCTTTGAATAAGCCATCTCAACTTAACCTGGGCAGAACTCTTATTATATTTCTTACCAATAGAAACTAATATTTCATTAGTAAATAGATTATTTCTTCCTTCACCAAATGGAGCCCATGCTTCCATTTTTACACCATGTTTCTCCATGTTTTCCTGAGCACACCATTGCGCATTAAAAGGATTGACTTCTACCTGGTTCACTGCAGGAATAACTTTTCTATCAAACATACAAATATCTGTCAAACGATCAGGATAGAAATTAGAAACACCAATTGCTTTAATTTTACCTTCTGCATATAAATCTTCTAAAGCACGATAAGCACCATAATAATCACTAAAAGGCTGATGAAGCAAACACAAATCTAAATATTCTGTTTTTAGTTTTCTTAATGATTCTTCTACTGAAGCCTTACACTCTTCATAACCATAATGATCAATCCATACTTTAGTTGTAATAAAGAGTTCTTCTCTAGGTACACCACATTCCACAATCGCATCCCCTACTTCACTTTCATTGAAGTAGCTCTGTGCTGTATCAATGCCTCTATATCCTGACTTAATTGCATCTAGCACACATCTTTTCGTATCCTCTTTAGGAATCTGATAGACTCCAAAACTGATGATAGGCATTTCTATGCCATTATTTAACTTAACATATTCCATAACAAATACCTCCTACACTTACTGTACTAGACGGTAGTTACTCCCTGTCAAACTTCTCTTGCAATTTCTTATTAAAGTTCTAATATAAAGACAAGGAGGTATACATATGAAGAAGATACTATTATTACTATGTCTCTTATTATGTGCATGTAGTGCTCAAACTGATATAAAAGACTATACAGTCATTTATAAGAATAAAGAGGTTTATCCTGGTGTGAGTGCATCAAAGATGTCAGATGCCTTATTTGATTCTAATATTCAATATTCAGAAGAGGATGGAAAGATCCAAACAATCACTCTCTTTACTAAGAAGTATAAACTTAAGAATAATATTACTGTTGGAACTGATTATTCTACAGTAAAGCATACTTATTCTTCTCCTACTTCTAACCATTACAATAACGGAAAAGGTACTATAACCTATAAATACAAAGAGAAGAATATACAAATTAAGTTTACTTTTAAAGATAAAAAAATTTCTGCATTTTCTTTATCAAAATAGTAAAATAACTATTGACGTATTCGTTTCTCCTATGATATACTCAATTCCGCTGGCCGGTTGGAGAAACGGTTAACTCACATGCCTTTCACGCATGCATTCACGGGTTCGAATCCCGTACCGGTCACCATATTAAATACTACGATCCTTCGGGATCGTTTTTTTTGCATTAAAAAAGATAGCACAAAGGCTATCTGTATAAATCATACAACATTCCATGCTTAAGGCTTGATGAATCAATACCTAATACATCTAAAAGCTTATAGGCAAACGCAAATGCTGTGGCTGGTCCTCTACTTGTAATAATATGACCATCTACAACCACTTCTTCTTCAACATATTTACCTGCTTTTAAATAACTTTCTATTTCTTCTCCTGGATAAGAAGTGACTTTCTTATTAGTGATTACACCTGCTTTACCTAAAGCCATAGGTCCTGCACATATAGCGGCAATATATCTTTCTTCATGATCATATTTCTTAATGAGTGAAATAATACGATCATCATCTCTTAAGGTCCATGCACCTGCTCCTCCAGGAATCACAATCATATCATAATAATCCATGTCTGTAAGTGTCTTATCGGCACGTACAGGGATGTTTCTAGAAGAAATGACAACCTGTTCCTCTTTAATAGAAACAGTGTCTACATCCACCTCTGCACGTCTTAAGATATCTACTACACCTAAGGCTTCTACTTCTTCAAAACCATCTGCCATTAAAACTGCAACTTTAGCCATACTGCTATCCTCCTATCAATGATTGAAACACATATCCTGCAATCATTAATCCTGCACTCGCTGGCACAAATACACTACTGCCTGGTGTTCTCTGTCCTGTTTTTGCAGGAATCTCATCTGAATAAGCAACTAAACACTTCTTAATTCTTCTTGCTTTTAATTCTCTTCTCATGACTTTCGCAAGAGGATCAATCTTTGTCTTATAGATATCAGTAATCTGTAAGTGAGAAGGATCAAGCTTATTTCCTGTACCCATAGAAGAGATAATAGGTACATTCAATTCTGTACATCTCTTAATCAATTCTATCTTTGCAGTTACTGTATCAATTGCATCAATTACATAATCATATTGAGATAAATCTATTGTATCAGCATTCTCTGGTAAATAAAATGTATCAAACGTATTTATATTTAAATTTGGATTAATATCTAACATACGTTCTTTAATAATATCTACTTTTTTCTTACCTACTGTAGAATGTAAGGCGATAATCTGTCTATTGAGATTTGTGATATCCACTGTATCATGATCATATACATCAATAGTTCCTATACCAGAACGAACGAGTCCTTCAATGACATAGCCACCAACACCACCACAGCCAAATACTGCAACATGTTTAGTTTTCATGATATCAATAGAATCATTACCTGCTACCCATCTTAATCTTGTAAACTGATCATCCATTACTCCTGCTCCTTATAGAAATCTAAGAAACTTTTCTTTGATTCATCCCAATCAGTATAGGCAATAATTGTTTTAAGGTTTACATTCTCTACACTCTTAAAAATATTCTGTTCTACTTTAGGATTGATTTCTCTTAGTTTCTTAATCAACATCTTAGTTTCTGCACGTTTAGATGTATGTTCAATTTCTCCACGCGCTTCAGATTCTTCTGTAAAACGACATGCACACTGTAAGAACTTTAAATTAAACTTCTCAGCCCAGGCAATAATATCTTCTTCATGAATCAAATACATAGGACGGATTAATTCCATACCTTTAAAGTTCTTACTATGAAGCTTAGGCATCATAGTCTGAACCTGAGCCCCATACATCATACCCATTAATATTGTTTCTATGACATCAGAATAATGATGTCCTAACGCAATCTTATTACATCCTAATTCCTGTGCTCTATTATATAAGAATCCTCTACGCATTCTTGCACATAAATAACATGGATTCTTTTCTATTCCATGTACGACATTGAATATATCTGACTCATAGAACTGAATAGGAATACCTAGCTTTTCCGCATTCTCTTCAATCAGTTTTCTATTGGCAGGATTATAGCCTGGATCCATACAGATGAACTCTAAATCAAAATGAAACTTACCATGTCTCTGTAATTCCTGTAATAACTTTGCAAGAAGCATTGAATCCTTTCCACCTGAAATACATACTGCAATCTTATCACCTGGTTCAATAAGTTCATAATCCTGAATTCCTTTAATAAATCTACGCCATAAAGGTTTTCTAAAGTTTGTAATAATACTACGTTCTATCGCTTTTATGTTATCCATTGTTTCACCTCTAGTTCCTACTAAATACATAGGAATATACTCTAAAATTCAAGGTTATCCTCTAAGGATAACCTTATCAAAAACCATTATAAACAGTTAATAGGCACAAATGCAATTATTATCGACCAAAATACGCATCAATACCATTCGCAATACCTTCCGCAATTTTCTGCTGGAAATCACTGTTGTTTAACTTTCTATCTTCATCACCATTAGAAATGAATCCCATCTCAAGTAAGCAGACAGGTGTCTTACACCAGTTGATTCCACTTAAGTCATTACGTGCAGCCATTCCTCTATTTCTAATACCTGTAGTACTGCAATAGTGATTAAGTACTGTTCTTCCTAAAGATTGTGAAGCAGACACATTACCTGCACTCATATAAGGATTTCCATTAGCTGGTTCCTGTACACTTGCACCAGTGACACCACTATTACCAATACCATCACAATGTAATCTAATAAAAGCACCAGCACCTGCATTATTAGCCATTTCAGCTCTTTCTCTATTAGAAATATTCACATCATTAGTTGTACGAATCATAACAACCTTATACCCTCTAGACTGTAATACATCTCTTAGTTTCAAACTCACATTAAGAGTTGTCTGGTATTCAGGAATACGTGTGGCAGTTCCTGTTGCTCCACCTGCGACCTTAGCCTTTTGTGTTGAAGCACCAGGGCCAATAGGTTCCAATTGTGAATTACCTCTCGCCTGATGTCCTGCATCAATAGCAACCACATTATTATTTATCGCAACAGATGCCTGTTGTCTTTTTACTTCTTCCTGTCTTTTAGCTTCCTCAGCTTTTTTCTGTTCTTCGGCTTTCTTCTGTTCCTCTAGTTTTTTCTGTTCTTCTAGTTTTTTTGCTTCTTCTTCCTGTTTCTTCTGTTCTTCTAGTTTCTTAGCTTCTTCTTCCTTTTTCTTTTGTTCTTCTAGTTTCTTAGCTTCCTCTTCCTTTTTCTTTTGTTTCTCTACTACTGCAGTATCTTTCTTCTTTGTCTCTTTCGTAGTACCACATGCTACAAACAATATACTACATAATAATAAGCATAATAATCTTTTCATCGTTTCACCCTTCCTTATCTTTAATAATATACTATTTTAGAGGTAAAAAAAAGATAACAGATGTATCTCTGTTATCTTGTGAATAGTGTACCACTACCATCCTTAGATAATATTTCAATAAGAATAGAATGTGGAATACGACCATCAATAATGACTGCTTTTGACATATTTCCTTTTAATGCATGAGTAATACAATCCACTTTAGGAATCATACCTCCTGCAATAATACCTTCTGCTTTTAAGTTTTCTACATCCTGGATAGATACCTCTGGAATCAATGTCTTTTCATCATGAGGATTTCTTAATAAACCAGGAATATCACTAACTACAATCAAGTTTTCTGCTTCTAGACTATCCGCAATAGCTGCTGCTGCATAATCTGCATTCACATTATAACTATTACCTTCATCATCCATAGCGATAGATGCAATAACTGGAATATATCCACTCTTGATTGCATCCTTAATGATTTCATTGTTTACCTGTGTAACAGTACCTACATAACCTAATTCGTCTTTAATCTTCTTCGCCTCTAATAACTTATTATCAATGCCACAAAGACCTACTGCACGGCCTCCCCCATTCATGATCAGCTTAACAAGATTCTTATTGACTTTACCCGCTAATACTTCTTGTACAATATCAATTGTTTCTTCATCAGTATAACGTAACCCATCAATAAACTTTGATTCTATACCAGAACGTTTTAATGCCTTATTGATTTCAGGGCCCCCACCATGAACCAATACCACATTAATACCAACTAAAGTCATTAGACATATATCAGAAATGACATTGTTCATCAATTTTTCATTGATCATCGCATTTCCACCATATTTTACTACTACTGTCTTACCATTATATTCCTGTAAATAAGGAACAGCTTCAGATAAGATTTTTGCTCGATATATTTCTCTTTCTTCCATTATGTTCTATATTCCCCATTAATCTTTACATAATCATATGTTAGATCGCAACCCCATGCTGTTGCATCCCACATACCATCATTTAAATCAATATTGATATCAATCTCATCTTCAGATAAGACCTTTAATGCTTTGTCTTCATCAAAGATAACACCCATGCCCTTCTCACAAACATGAATATCTCCTGCAGATGAAGCCAATGTCACGGATACTTTATTGATGTCTAAATCAGCATCAGAATAACCAATAGCACATAAGATACGACCCCAATTCGCATCTCTACCAAACATGGCTGCTTTAAATAAAGTAGATGTGATAACACTCTTGGCAACAATCTTGGCATCCTGTAATGTCTTCGCATTCTTAACATTACATGTAAGAAGCTTAGTTGCTCCTTCACCATCTTTCGCAATACCACGAGATAATTGTTCACAGATATGATATAACGCATCCTTCATAATATTATAAGACTGATCCTTTAAGACAATCTTATTATTCTGTGCCATACCATTTGATAATACACATAACATATCATTAGTAGATGTATCCCCATCAACACTGACCATATTAAATGTATCATCTACAACTTCATGTACCATTGCTTCTAGACATTCTTTAGAGATGGCTACATCACTTGTGACAAAAGCAAGCATTGTTGCCATATTTGGATGAATCATACCAGAGCCCTTTGCGATAGCCCCAATATGACATTTCGCATTACCTAGTTTAAATTCTACTGCATATTCTTTAGGCTGTGTGTCAGTTGTCATGATTCCATAGCATGCATCATGAGACCCATCTACATTTAATCCCTTTACAAGTTCTTTCATATGATCTTTAAAAGGATCAATAGACATAGGCTGACCAATAACACCTGTAGAAGCGACAATAATATCATCTTCCTTTAAACCTAATTCTTTTGCAGCTAAAGCACATACTTCATTTGCAAGCTCAATACCATTTGAATTACATGTATTCGCATTACCTGAATTGCAGATAATTGCTCTTGCACGACCATTCTTTAAATGCTGCTTTGTAACTGTCAAAGGAGCACCTTTTACTTTATTTTGTGTATATGTTGCAGCTGCTGTACATAACTCTTCACTCACAATAAGAGATAAATCCTTCTTAGATTTATTCTTTCTCATTCCTGCATGAATACCATTTGCGCTAAATCCTATTGGTGCACAAACACCACCAAGTATATCTTTCATAACATCCTCCTTAGAATGATGGAGCGACAAGATTTAAACCTGTATTCTCATCGAGTCCATACATAATATTCATATTCTGTACTGCCTGACCAGCAGAACCCTTCACCATATTATCAATTGTAGACACTACAATTAATGTATGATCACGTTCATCCATATGTAATGAAATATCACAATAGTTAGATGCTTTCACAAACTTTAAGTCTGCGACCTGTCCAAGAGGTAATACTCTCACAAACTGTTCATCCTTATATGCTTCTACATATGTTTCATAGATTTCTTCTAGAGACTTTTCTACAGGAACATAAATAGTAGAAACAATACCACGGTCTACAGGAAGTAAATGAGGGACAAATGTGATATGTACATCTTTTTCATTCATCTTACTTAATTCCTGTTCAATTTCTGGTGTATGTCTATGTACACCTACTTTATAAGGATGGAACGATTCATTACATCTTGGGAAATGCATACCATCACTTAAGTTCTTACCAGCACCTGTTGTACCTGATGCTGAATCAATAATAATCTTCTGTGATACATTGAGTTTATTCTTTAATAATGGATAAAGGCCTAATGTAATAGTTGTAGGATAACAACCAGGATTTCCAATGATAGTGGCATCCTTGATCTTATCTCTATTGACTTCAGGTAAACCATAGACCTGATTCTTATGAAGTTCAGGTAAGTTATAATCTAAACCATACCATTTCTGATAATCTTCTTCTTTATCAAGTCTGAAATCAGCCCCTAAATCAATAAACTTCTTACCCTTTTCTACACATGTCTTGGCATACTTTTCAGATAAGCCATGAGGAAGAGATGCAAAAATAATATCTGCTTTCTCAATGACTTCTGTATCTTCAATAAACTCTAAATCACATACCTGATAGAAGTTAGGATAAAGATCATAAATCTTCTTACCAGTATAGCTATGTGAAGAAATAGCTGTTACTTCTGCTTCAGGATGCATTAATAAGATTCTTAATAGTTCACATCCTGCATAACCACTTGCACCAATGATACCTGCTTTAATCACAATATCCACTCACTTTCTGATTGATTCTATGAATATTCTCCATCTCAATTTTAGGAGAAGGTCCACCAACAACTGCTCTGTTGTTAAGACATGTTTCTAATGAAATAGCTTGATAAACATCTTCACCAAACATATCTGTATAACCTGTATAAACATCTAGAGGAAGGGTTTCTAATGTTTCTCCATGTTCAATACAATATCTTACAAGTTCCCCAGTAATCTTATAAGCATCTCTAAATGGCATACCCTTCTTAGTAAGATAATCTGCACAATCAGTCGCATTAATAAATCCTCTTGCAGCAGCATCTCTCATCTTATCTTTATGAACAGTAATAGTTGCCATCATATCTGTAAAGACTGGAAGACAAAGTTTAACTTCATCAATCGCATCAAATAAAGCTTCTTTATCTTCCTGCATGTCTTTATTGTAAGCAAGAGGTAGTCCCTTCATCATTGTAAGTAATGTATTCACATCACCAATGACTCTTGCACTCTTACCTCTTACTAATTCTGCAATATCTGGATTCTTCTTCTGAGGCATAATAGAAGAACCTGTTGCATAGGCATCATCAAGATCAATGAATTTGAATTCCCATGAACACCATAGAATCACTTCTTCTGAGAATCTTGATAAATGCATCATGATTGTGGCTAAGGCACTTGATAACTCAATCGCATAATCACGATCACTCACACCATCTAAAGAGTTATACATAATATCATGCATACCTAATTCTTCTGCCACAAATGGTCTATCTAATGGATAAGTTGTTGTTGCAAGTGCCCCACTTCCTAGAGGCGATACATAAAGTCTCTTATCAACATCTTCTAAACGATCAATATCTCTTAAAAACATTGATGCATAAGCCATTAGATGATGGGCAAAGGTAATAGGCTGTGCTCTTTGTAAGTGTGTATATCCGGGCATGATTGTATCAAGGTTATGTTCAGCTAAACCTGTTAATGTATGAATCAGGTTCACTAACATCTTCTTGATTTCTAGAATTTCATCATGTGCATATAAACGAAGATCTAATGCAACCTGATCATTTCTAGAACGTCCTGTATGTAGTTTTTTACCAGCCACTGGATAACGTTTTGTAAGTTCACTTTCCACAAACATATGAATATCTTCAGCTTCAGGATCAAAGAGGAGTGTACCCTCTTCAATCTCTTTTAAAATTGCATTTAAACCTTCTACAATCTCTTCATAATCTTTCTCTTCAATAATACTCTGTTTACATAACATCTTTGCATGAGCAAGAGATCCTCTAATATCCTGCTTATACATACGATGATCAAATGAAAGAGATGAATTGAATGCATTCACTTCATGATTTAATTCTTTAGAAAATCTACCTTTCCACAATACCATATCTTAAACTCCTATTTCTTTTTCTTCTGATCTAACTTAGCTTTTACCTTGATTGGTAAACCATATAATGTGATGAATCCTTTAGCATCATACTGATCATAATCATCATCTTCATCAAATGATGCTGTCTGTAAGTCATGTAATGTATCTGGAGATGTTACACCAGCCCCTACAATATTACCCTTATATAATTTAAGTTTAACGTCACCATTCACGTTTTCCTGAGTCTTATCTACAAATGCAAGTAATGCTTCAGTAAGAGGTGTATACCACTGACCGTTATAGATATTATCAGCAAGCTTTAAGCTTACCTGCTGTTTGAAATGTTGTGTTTCTTTATCTACAGTAATTTCTTCTAGGTTCTGATGTGCTGCATATAAAATAGTTCCACCTGGTGTTTCATATACACCTCTTGACTTCATACCAACAAGTCTGTTTTCAACCATATCGGCGATACCAACACCGTTCGCACCACCGATTTCATTTAACTTAGCTAACATTTCGACTGGTTCAAGTTTTTCACCATTTAATGCTACAGCTACACCCTTTTCAAAAGTTAAAGTGATATATGTTGGAACATCTGGTGCCTTTTCTGGTGAAACACCCATTTCTAGGATTTCATCATACTTAGGTTCATTAGCTGGATCTTCAAGATCTAAACCTTCATGAGATAAATGCCATAAGTTCTTATCTTTAGAGTAGTTTGTTTCTCTGTTGATCTTTAGAGGAATCTTTCTTGCTTCCGCATATTCGATTTCTTCTTCTCTTGATTTAATATCCCATTCTCTCCAAGGAGCGATAATAGGCATATCTGGTGCGAATGCTTTAATAGCTAATTCAAATCTTACCTGGTCATTACCTTTACCAGTACATCCATGACAGATTGCATCTGCACCTTCTTCTAAAGCGATATCTACTAACTTCTTCGCAATAATTGGTCTTGCAAGAGAAGTACCTAACATATATTTACCTTCATATAATGCATTAGCTTTAACTGCTTCAAAACAGAATTCCTTAACGAATTCAGGTTTACAATCTACACAAATATATTTAGAAGCACCTGTCTTTGCAGCCTTTTCATCAAGACCATCAAGTTCTCCAGCACCCTGCCCCACATCAGCAGCAACTGCAATAACTTCACAGCCATAATTTTCCTTTAACCAGGAAATAATAATTGAAGTATCTAATCCTCCACTATAAGCTAATACAACTTTCTTAAATGTTTTCTTTTCCATAATTTTCTTCTCCTTTAATGTTTGATGTTTTATTTTAATGCCCCACTACTTAACTAGATCGTCGTTCCTTCATATCAAACACCCCTTTAATAAACAAAAAACGCCTCTGGATTAATCCAGAGACGTATATAAACGCGATACCACTCTAGTTGCTTGTATCATACAAACCACCTCTTCATTAACGCAGATTCACGTTCTGTTATACTCAATTCCAACAGACTCTCCCGAGTGCGTTTCTCTTATATCTTCCTGATGACCTTCCACTCTATGTCATCTCGCTGTAGGTGATTGTAAGATACTCTTCTCGTTCATCGATTTGTTTATTTAACTTGGGTCTATAATACAATCACTTTTTTACTTTGTCAATATTTTTTCTTTAAATATAAACAAAATTATTTATTTTCTGATTTTCGTAAATTTTAGCTCTTCATTGTGATTTTTTTCATTTTCGCAATATATACAGGTTTACCATCATATTGATCATAGCTAGAAATATAAACAGTTTCTTCACCTAAGTAAACCGCAATACCTAACTGTTTTTCACCTTCATAAAGGTTATATTTGATGAGTGCTTCAGGAACTTTTTCTTTCTCATCTTTTGATAGTTCAACCTTCTTATACTGGATATTCTGATACTTTAAATCACTTTCAAATGTACATGCATCTTTATTGATTTCATAAACAAGATACGCATTATAAGCATCCTTCTTCTTTATGTAATCCTTCTTATTCGCATATACGATTTTCTCTTGTTTGTATTGTCCATAGCTGTCTTTGAGTGACATAGGTTCTGCAGGTGCGCAGGCACATAACATCATTGTCACTAATAAAATTAATATTTTCTTCATATTCACCTCTCCATTCCACACTACTATATCATATCAAACTACTAAATAAATCAAACCTCATTAAAATACACAACACTTACATAATGATTAAAAAACTATGAGTGTTTTTAACTTTATTAAACATATATTTTAATATTGTTAAAATATTTATCTTTTATTTAAAATATAAATATGTTATATTACAAAAAGAGGTGATAAATATGGATACTGTTCCTATGTGGATGAAAAATTTGGATGATGAAGATATGATTTTTATCAAAAGATTTCTACTCGCTTCAGGTTCTTTAAAAGAAGTTGCTAAGTTATATGGTGTTACTTATCCAACAGTAAGAGTCAGATTAAATAAATTGATTGATAAGATCAAGTTAGCTGAAGATAAAACAGATAATGATGAATTTGTAGAGTTGATCAAAAGATATGTCATTGATGAAGATATAGAATTTGACGTTGCTAAGAATTTAATTACAGAGTATAAGAAAATAAAGGAGAAATCAAAAAATGGTTAAAAGTATTATTGGTGTGATTATTATAATCGCAATTATAAGACTACAAATATTTTTATCGAAAAAGGATAACAAGTTATTTGGTTTGATTATCCCAATCGTTATTTTTGCGAGTTCACTCATATTCGCATTTGGATTCATACCAACCCATAATAGAATTGAAACGACTCAATCTGTGATGACAGAAACAGGTAAAGTGGTAGAAAGTTCTTCAGATAAAACATCTACCGCATTAAGAGACCACTCTCTTACAACAACAAGCATTGTATATACTATTGTGTCTATCAATGCTGGAAACTTTGTTATGCTAGGTATTTACTTCTATTGCAGACATAAGAAGAATACACATGCTGAATTGAAGCGTATGAAAGCCAAAGAACTCTTTTAAATTAATACTAAGAAAAAAGGCTGTAACGAATAGATAACCTTAAACGTTACAGCCTCTCTTATTTAGAAGAATGAATATTATTCTTCTACTTTTTCAAATTCTTCTGGTCCTACACCACATAGTGGACATACATAATCTTCAGGTAATTCATCACCTTCATACACATATCCACATACTTTACATACCCATTTCATATTAGTTTCCTCCTTTAATATATAGTAATTATTACTACTTATAGTATAGACCTTTTAAGATGTAATTCAATGAATATGCTCAAACTAAAAAAAGAAGAACACTAAGCGTGTCCTTCTTTACGCATCTCTTCACGATACATTTTATAGAGATCAGCATGACATAAATTATTTGTGCCACATGTATTACAATTATGTCCACATACACCTATGCCTTTTTTCTTATTCTTATATATAGTTCTAAGGACAAGACAAACCCAGATAACTAATAAAATACTTACTACAATTGTACCCATAATATCTCCTCCTTGCTTCTATTATACAATTATCTTGGCGTATAACCAAGTTTGATGATCATCTGTTTATAAGTTTCTAGATCAGGTTGATTCATAGAAAGAATAGTGATTTCTTTCCTATTCATGTTCACTGATGCAAGATATTCTTTATGTTGATTAAATGCGTTTTCTATTGTTGCTGCACAATTCTTACAGAACATATCATCAATATGTAAAGTAGTACGATAGGGATAAAGATTTTTATCCTTATCCCTTGTACCTATTTTCTTTATTTGATCGTGTTCACCACAACATCCTGACTGTAATGTCTTCTTGTAGTGAAGAACACCTATAATGAGCAACACAACAACAATAGCCACAACTATGATGTTACCCATAATTGATTAAGCCTTCTGTGTCTTTAATTCTGGTTTTGGTGCTGGTCTTACAATGAAGTAGATCATTACTAGAATACATACAATTGATATAATCTGACCTAATCCAAATGATGCACCATAGAATAACCATGAACCTAACTGATAAGAGATCATAGCTAATACATAACCTAATACCATCTGGTATAATACTGCAAACCATCCCCAGAACTTAGAACCCATTTCTCTCATAATTGCACCAATAGCGGCAAAACATGGTGGATCGAATAAGTTCAAGATCATAAATGAGAAACCACCCATTGCAGAGAAAGTATTCACCATAGCCTGAATAGCTTTTGCACCTGAATCTGCATCACCCATATGATTTAAGATAGAGATAGTAGAAATAGCCTGTTCCTTAGCTGCAAGAGCTGATATAACGGCTACTGAACCCTTCCAGTTTTCAATACCAACTGGTGCGAATAATGTTGCAAATACATGACCAATAGAGGCTAACATAGACTTTTCAATTTCAACCATCTGGAATGAGAAGTTAAATGTAGACAATAACCAAACTACTATACAAATACTAAAGATAATAGTACCTGCTTTAAACATGAATGCTTTTGCACGTTCCCAAACATGAATGAATACACCCTTAATAGTAGGGATATGATATGCTGGTAATTCCATTACGAATGGTGCAGGATCACCTGCAAAGAACTTAGTCTTCTTTAATGCGATACCAGATAAGATAATAACTAGAATACTTAAGAAATACATAGTTGGTGCAATCCAAGTGTTACCTGGGAAGAAAGCTGAACTAATCATACCAATAATAACAGTCTTAGCACCACAAGGAATGAATGTACATAACATAATAGTCATTCTTCTATCTGATTCGTTTTCGATTGTACGTGTACCCATAACAGCTGGAACACCACAACCTGTACCAATTAAGATAGGGATGAAAGATTTACCAGATAAACCGAATTTACGTAAAAGTCTATCCATGATAAATGCGATTCTTGCCATATATCCTGAATCTTCAAGAATAGCTAAGAATAAGAAGATCAATGCCATCTGTGGCACGAATCCTAATACTGTACCAACACCGGCAATAATACCATCATTGATTAAGCTGATTAATGGAGCAGCACAGCCAATAGATTTTAAGAACGTTTCAACTGCAGGTGGAATGATTTCTGTAAACAATACATCATTCACCCAGCCAGTCATCCAATCACCTACAGTAGATACTGAGATAAAATAAACGAACCACATAATTAATACAAAGATTGGTAAAGCTAAGAATCTGTTAGTCACAATCTTATCAATCTTATCTGATGTAGATAATGTCTGATGTGGATTCTTCTTAGTAAGAACCTTATTAATAGAATTCTTAATATAAGTATATCTCTGGTTTGTGATAATAGATTCTGCATCATCATCCATTTCTTTTTCACAATCCGCAATATGTCCTTCAATTTCATTTAATACTGCCTGATCTAATTTAAGTTCAGCCAATACCTTTTCATCTCTTTCAAATACCTTTACTGCAAACCATCTTAACTTTGATGCATCTACTTTACCCTCGATAGATTCTTCGATATGTGCTAAAGCATGTTCTACAGAACCAACAAATACATGAGGATGTTCTGATACTTTATGGTTATGTGCAAGCTTGATGGCTTCTTCAGCCACTTCCTGAGTTCCTTTTTCTTTTAATGCTGATAAAGTCACTGCTTTACAACCAATTAACTGGCCTAACTGATCTAAGTCAATCTTATCACCCTTCTTTTCGATGATATCATACATATTGACAGCTAAAACCATTGGAATACCTAATTCAGCTAACTGAGTAGTTAAGTATAAGTTTCTTTCTAAGTTTGTACCATCAATAATATTAATGATTGCATCAGGTGTTTCATTAATTAAATATCTTCTTGTAACAACTTCTTCTAATGTATAAGGAGATAATGAATAAATACCAGGTAAATCCTGGATAGTTACATCCTTATGACCTTTTAGTTTCCCGTCTTTCTTTTCAACTGTAACCCCTGGCCAGTTACCAACATATTGAGTACTCCCTGTCAAAGCGTTAAATAATGTTGTTTTACCAGAGTTAGGGTTACCCGCTAACGCTATCTTCATAACTAATCCTCCACTTCAATCATCTGCGCATCTGCTTTACGCAATGATAACTCATAACCACGTACTGTGATTTCTACTGGATCTCCTAAAGGGGCTACTTTTCTTACATAAACACTCTGGCCTTTAGTTAAACCCATATCCATAATTCTTCTTTTTACCGGACCTGTACCAGTAACTTTTTTAATAGTTACTGTTTCGCCCACTTTTACCTCTTTTAAGTTCATGATAATCCTCCCTTAAAATAATATACGATTGGCCATCTGTTCAGAAAGCGCAATCCTACTGCCTTTCACATTACAAATAATTCCATTATCCACTTTACTGATAATAGTTACTTCACCCTCTACTACAAAACCTAATTCTGCAAGATGATTCTTCACCTTATCAGTTCCTGTAATACGTCTAATAATGACTGTATCTCCTGGATTTGCCATACTAATTGGCATATGCTCCGCCTCCTCAGATGATTAGGCTAATCTAATTAGCCATTTCTAACTTCATTGTTAGTATAGACTCACTATTTTTATATGTCAATAAAAATATTAGTAAAGCCTAACTTTTTCATTATTTGAATTTTTATGGTATAATGATTCAAATGAGGTGAATAAAATGAGTGAATCAACAGAAATGTACTTAGAAACTATATTAGTTATTCAGAAAAAGAAAGGACATGTGCGTTCCATTGATATCGCCCGTGAAATGAATTTCTCTAAACCAACTATTTCACAGCAGATGAAAAGATTAAAAGAGAAAGAACTCATCAACATGGATGAAGATGGTGCTATTACACTCACAGAAGCTGGTGCTAAGATTGCGAATATGATTTTTGAAAGACATACTGAATTAAGAAATATCCTAGTTCATATTGGTGTTAGTGAATCAACTGCTTCACAGGATGCTTGTCGTATCGAACATTATATTTCACCAGAAACGTTCGAAGCTTTAAAAACATATTTCAAAGATAAGATCTAAAAAAAATCACAGGTGTGTGCCGTCCTGTGATTTTTTTATTCCTCTGTATAAGGAACTGAGAATATGAAAGGATATGTTGTGTTTAGTAAAGGGTTAGCCTTTACTAACTAGATAATACTACACATATAACTTAAATGCAATAGAAATAGTAAAAAAAACACCTGCTTGCACAGGTGTTAACGTTTATTGAAACGTTTAGAGATTTCTACGATTGGAATAACTGAGAATGCAAGTAATGCCGCAATCGCAAAATGAGATGAATCTAGAGGTACTAAACTAAATAAATGAGAAAGAGGTGTAAAGATAATCACTAACTGTAATGCAAGACCTAATGCTGTTGCACCCCATAAATATTTATTATTAAATACCTGTTTATTAAATACTGAATGATGACTCTTGACGTTGAATGAATGACATAATTCTGCACCTGACATTGTGATAAAAGCCATAGTCATCGCATATTCATGAGTACTATAATATTGACCGATTGAGTATGAGAGTAAAGTAAGTAAACCTACCATAACACCCTGCCAGATCACTTTCACCATTAAACCATTCGCAAAGAAACCTTCATCCTTTTCTCTTGGTTTTCTATCCATGATATCATCTTCAACTGGTTCTAAACCAATCGCAAAGGCTGGTAAAGCATCTGTGATTAGGTTAATCCATAATAAATGAATAGGTAATAGTGGTACACCAAATCCCCAAGAAGGATTAATTAACGCAATAATAGAAGCTAAGAAGATAGCTAATACTTCACCAATATTACTTGATAATAAGAACTGTACATCCTTCTGGATATTATCAAAAATACCACGACCCTGTTTAATAGACTGAATAATAGTCGCAAAGTTATCATCTGTTAGAATCATAGTAGCAGCATTCTTCGCTACATCAGTACCTGTAATACCCATAGCACAGCCAATATCTGCAGTCTTTAAGGCTGGTGCATCATTGACACCATCCCCTGTCATAGCGACAATCTTATTCTTTGATTTCCATGCTTTGACGATATTTACTTTATGTTCAGGAGCCACACGTGCATAAACACTATATTTTTCTACATTCTTTTCTAGTTCTTCCTGAGACATCTGTGATAATTCTTCACCAGAAATAACTTCCTGTCCCTCACTTAAAATACCTAAATCTTTCGCAATAGCAGTGGCAGTTGTCTTATGGTCACCAGTGATCATAATAGTACGCACACCTGCATGCTTAGCGACTTTAATTGCTTCTTTGGCTTCTGGACGTGCTGGGTCAATCATACCAACAAACCCAATAAAGTCCATATCATTTTCTATTTCTTCTACTGTAATGTTAGTAGGCATTGTATCATATGTCTTCACTGCCACAGCTAAAACTCTTAATGCATCTTTAGCCATTTCATCATTGGCAGTCATAGCCTGGTCACTATCTACATCACGACATCTATTTAAGATCACATCAGGTCCACCTTTAGTAATAGACACATAATGATCTCCATCCTTCACAATAACACTCATCATCTTACGATCAGAATCAAAAGCTAATTCTCCTACACGTGGATACTTTTCCATGAGTGCTTTCTTTTCAAAGTTCATCTTCTTACTTGCTTCTACGAGTGCAACTTCAGTAGGATCACCTAGTACCTTACCATCATCAATAGACGCATCAGAACATAGAGTAAATGCATTCAACATATCGATAGTCTTAGCATCTGCTTTTTCTAAATCTTTTACTTCTTCACCATCTAAGTAAGTCTTTAAGATAGTCATCTTATTTTGTGTTAATGTACCTGTCTTATCAGAACATACAATAGAAGTACTACCTAATGTTTCTACTGCAGGTAATTTACGAATAATGGCATGCTGTTTAACCATCTTAGTTACACTAACAGCTAAGACAATAGTAACAGTAGCCGCAAGTCCTTCTGGTACAGCTGCAACAGCTAATGCAACAGCTGTCTTGAATGATTCTAACCAGCTAATACCACTCAATGATTCAAGAATAAATACAATCACACAGATCACAATACAAAGTAACCCAATTGTTTTACCAATTTCATTTAATTTAACCTGTAATGGTGTTAATTCCTTTTCACTCGCATTCAACATGCCAGCAATCTTACCTACTTCATTCTTCATACCAGTAGATGTCACTATTGCCTCACCACGACCATAAGTGACTACTGTAGAGGAGAAAACCATATTTGTCTGGTCACCAATCGCAACATCCTGACTAATAGGATCAGTTGTCTTTTCTACAGGAACAGATTCACCTGTTAAGGCTGATTCATCCACCTTTAAGTTATAAGCTTCAATTAAACGTGCATCACTAGGAATCATATCCCCTGTTTCAAGAATAATAATATCACCAGGTACTAATTCCTTAGAGGCAATAGTCTGTTTCACACCATCTCTTAATACCTTTGATTGTGGTGCAGATAATTCCTGTAATGATTCAAGACTCTTTTCTGCATGACTCTCTAATACAACACCTAGAATCGCATTCATCATTACTACTATTACAATAATGAGAGAATCAATCCAGTCTCCTGGTTCTACAATAATAGATACGACTGCTGCAATAATTAAAATAATAATCATTGCATCCTTGAATTGATCTAGAAAACGTAAAAGAAGAGACCTTTTCTGTGGCTTTTCTAGTTCATTGGTACCATATATGCTTTGTCTCTTCTTTGCTTCAGAAGAAGTCAGTCCCTTTTCAATATTTGTATCTAAAGAGTTTACTACTTCTTCAATTGTTTTTTTATACATTTCTATTCCTCCTTTAATAAAAACAATCGTTTTATTAAAGGTCTCGCTGATCATAAATGACCAAAACAATCCGGTTATGTTGAACATAACGTGTTGACGAACGGTTCTGTAAGAGCTACTCCCCTTTAATTAATATCATTCTATCAAATTCATACCGCTTGTCAATCAAAGAAGGTTATTAGAAAATGAATTATCTTTAGGTTATAAAAGAGGATTAGTGAAAGTGCAGAAATATAAAAAGAGAGATGATTAGTCTCTCTTTTAGAATGCAGCTAATAAGCCATATGATAATGAACCCACAATAAGTGTCGCAAGTAGAATACCTAAGAAGATGGCTGTAATAGCCTTCTTAAAGTCCATATCAAGTAATGCAGCCACTAAAGAACCTGTCCATGCACCAGTACCTGGTAATGGAATACCTACGAATAATAAGAGTCCTAAGAATTCACCATTACTCATATTCTTACTCTTGTTCATAGCACGGTTTTCTAGTTTTTCAATTAATGGTCTAGAGAAGTTAAACTTCTTAAGCCATTTAAATATACGTTTAATAAATAATAAAATAAATGGAATTGGTAAGATATTTCCTAGAATACATAGAGGTACTGCATAACGAATATCTACTTTTAATAATGCAGATGCAATTAATCCTCCACGACATTCAAGAATAGGAACTAAAGATACAATAAATACTGCAAGCTTAGATGAAATGTATTTACCTAATGTTCCTGCAAACCATAATGCGATTGATTCCATATATGTCCTCCTTGATTAACATGATTAATCATACATAAAGGTTATTATAAAGTCAATTTTTTCTTCCATATATCGACTAAATCACTTAATCTATAACGGGCATTGGCAGGCGAAGAGGAAGGTAGAAGTATAGCCTTTATTCCTGTTTCTTTTTCCTGGTACTTCTTATAGAGTTTCAAAGATGTTCCACCATTACAATATATCCTCTTGATATTTGTACCTTGTATTAATGTCTTTATATCATTGGGTACAACATCCTTAATAGAGGCATCACTGCTTCCTGTAATAGTACATGAATGAATAATATCCCATATCGCAATATGGTGTTCCAATAACATCTTTTTCTTATCTTCTATTGTTTCATAGTCTGTTTGTGTGATTGTACCAATAATCTTCCAGAATCTATTTTGAGGATGTCCATAATAGAAAGAAATTTCCCTTGATTTCACTGAAGGGAAACTTCCTAATATTAATACTTCACATTGTTCATCTATGATTGGTTCTAATGGATGTTCAATCATACTTTTCTCTTTCCGTTCACAAATCCTGTACATGAACTTAAAAATGAGCGTGGTAGGAATCTGGCTGCAATATTTAATAAGTATCCTGATATACCAGTGAACTGAACTAAACGATTATCAAATAAACCTTGTATACCTATTTCCGCAACAGCCTCTGCAGACTGTGGTTTAAATAATTTAAACATTGGAGACTGACCTAAGTTGGCTACATCCATAAATCCTGTTTTAGTAGGACCAGGACATAAACATGATACTTCTACGTTATAGTCTTTCAGTTCATACGCAATAGATTCACTAAAAGATAATACAAAAGCTTTCGTTGCATAATAAGTAGACATATAAGGTCCTGCACAAAGTCCAGCAATAGAAGCCACATTCAATATACGGCCTTTCTTTCTACGTTTCATTGACTGACCAAATACATAAGTCATCTGCATTAAAGCCACTATATTCAATAAAACCATCTTCTTCTGTTTTTCCCATGATGAATCATGGAATGCACCATGATCTCCAAAACCTGCATTATTGACTAGAATATCAATACTTATATCATCAAGTACTAAATCATTATATAGATCTACGGCAGCATCTTCTCCTGTAAGATCCATCGCAATCACTTTGATCTGTACATCATATTCAGATAATTCTGCTTTCACTGCTTCTAGTTTTTCTCTATGACGTGCTACAAGTACAAGATCATATCCTTTTCTCGCAAATACACGTGCACATGCTTTCCCTATTCCATTAGAAGCACCTGTAATTAATACTGTCTGTGACATCTTTCTCACCCCTTTCTACCATCATACTTTATCTTGATATTTTGTCAAATAAGCTATCTTTACTTATACTCTCCATACCTAGCATGACCTTATCAATAAAATCATCAATATATATCAAGTGTGGCATATCATTCATTTTAAAGATCTTTAATAGTTCTTCTTCTACATAATGTTCATCAATACTTTGAGCACATATTACAATAGCTTCAGGATTCAACATTCCAATAATATTCTGTAGTTCTAAAACAAGCCTTTTACTTCTACCTTTCATAGATCTTCTATTCTTATAATCTTCATGATTTATAACAGGCAAGAAACAAGTTTGTCCGGCAATAGAACTCTTTCCTTCTACAAGGTGTCCATTAATAACTATTCCTAAACGTGAATCACCTTTTAAATCCAACAATACAAGAGAATCATATTGCATATGCTTAATATAAGCGCCTATAGCTCCCATATACACATCATTCTTTACGAATACTCGTTGTTTATAACGATGCTTTATATCTATATCACAATCAGGTAAAGAGAGGCATATTGTATGCACCTGTTCATTCAACATCTCATCTATAAAAGAACACAATACATCACAATCTAACTTAGATATATCTCTTCTCTTTTCTTCCATCATCTCACTATAAAGATTATAAAGACGTCCTATAATTGTTGTTGTCTTATCATGCTTATATGCATAAATACATAAAGTCTGGGAAAATTCTCCATTCACCTTATAAGACATGCTTGGTCTTCCACCTGTTGATTCTCTATAGCCTGCCTTAATCACTCGATTACTTTTCAACATCTCTTCTAAAAGACTATCAATCGTAGATAAGGATAAACCAGTATAGAATACTAATTCATTCTTTGTACACCCTCCTTGTTTTACTAACGACTGAATAATCTTAATAACATTCTTTTTTCTAACACCCCTTATTTCATTCATACTCTACCCTCCAGTAAGCGCTTACCTTATTAATAAAAATAGAAAGAGAATCCTTAACGATTCTCCTTGATTCTAATCTTTCTTTTAATAAAAGAAACTAATGTGATAAAACCAAATAAAATAGCTGTGAATACAACTAATGCAATCACATAAGAAAAAGATGACTTCTCTTCTTTTTGAACCTTCTTAGTCTTAGTCTTTTTCTTAGTCTTAGTCTTTTTTACAGGTTCTTCCTGTTTTGGTGTTTCTGTAGTAGTGTCTTCATTTTTCTTTACTTCTACTCGTATTGATACTTTACGTGTAGACTGATATAACTTACCATAAACTGTATATTTACCTGCTTCATTAAAAATCTGATTATCCCAGATAATCTTAACCTTCTTACTTGTCTTATTAGAATAACTAACAGTCGCATATTGTGGTAATTGTGCTTCTACCCCTGTAGTTGTATAAACAACTGCAGGAACACTTACACTTGTAACAGATGCATATTTTACATGAACTGTCTGTGTAATAGTCTGATCATAAATATGACCATTTAAAGAAAATGTATGTACATACTTTAAAGCATTATTATCATAATTATCCCAGCGTATGATTTCATTTGATTGATCTCCATTAGACCATGTTACAGAAGCAGTGGCAGGTAAAGAGAGTGCTTCTCCTATAGTCACTGTTTTATTAGCTAAATCATCAATATGTGTTATTTTAGCTGCTTCTACATTCACTATACAGCTAGTGGTTACCTGTAAATCCGCAATAGAGCCTGTGACAGTAAATTGACTCGCATTTCTTGTCTTATATAAGCTTTCATCAAATGTATTCCAGTCAATATTATATTCCTTCTCACTACCATCATAGAAGGTTACCTTCGCCTTTAGTGGAAGTGATGGTGCTTCTCCAGAAGCAGTTGTCACTTTACCATCATAGCTGACATTGACTACATGATTATCTGCATAAACTGGGCTTATAAAAAACAAAGACATCAATAAAACTATGAATATCTTTCTCATTTATTTCACCTCTTATATCTATCTTATGCTTAATTCAAATAATAGTAAAGATTAATACTACGAATTAACCTAATGCGACATCTAGAACCATCATCAAAGTAAATCCTACTGAGAATAATAATACACCTAAGTGTGAATGTTCTCCCTGACTCATTTCTGGAATTAATTCTTCTACTACAACATACATCATAGCACCTGCTGCAAAACTAAGCAGATAAGGCATCACTGAGATAATATAACTTGATAATAAGACTGTAATAAAACCTCCGATAGGTTCTACAATACCTGACAATGTGCCATACATAAAAGACTTCAATCGAGACACTCCTGTACTTCTTAAAGGCATGGATACAATTGCGCCTTCAGGAAAGTTCTGTATTGCGATACCTATTGATAAAGCAAGTGCTCCCATGGCAGTTATTCCTTTATTACCTGATAAATAAGACGCATAGACAACACCTACTGCCATTCCTTCAGGAATGTTGTGAATAGTGACTGCAAGTACTAACTTGATTGTTTGAGACAAGTGACTACGTGGTCCTTCCTGACTATGATCTAAATGCATATGAGGAATCAAATGATCAAGTAATAATAAGAATAGTATACCTAACCAAAATCCTATAAGTGCAGGAATAAAGGTAGAAGATTGATCAAGTGAAGGAATGATTAAACTCCAGATAGAGGCAGCCACCATTACACCTGCCGCAAATCCAATGAGTGCTTTTTGTATATTTAAACTTAATTCTCTTTTCATAAAGAACACACAGGCTGCACCTAGTGTTGTTCCTATAAAGGGTATAATTAAAACCATATGAATACCTCCCTTACTCATACTACATAAATCAATTAGTTAATTCAAACTATGTGATAAAGAAAAAAGATAAGCATGGGGAACACTTATCTTCTTTCTTGTATTTACACTTGTACTTTGTAGTCTAACGAAGGGAAGGGATTGCTTGACTACAGTTTATATAATACTTAATGAATGTGTTAAGATTATAATTCGATTATGTCAAATTGTGTGAATCCTTGTTCCCAAACAAATACATATCATCTATAGGAATAATATTTCTCATATATTGTGTGAGATCTATTTCTTTAAGAATGACTTCTCCTACAATAGATACATTATAGTTGTATTCATGTCCATCTTCATCAATTAACTGAATACGCCACCAATCACGATTTGTAGAGGATGGGTGATTAGTAGATTCAAGAAAGAATTCTTTTAATAGTTCTAAGAGTGTTTCAGCTTTTTCTTGTCCTATATTCACTCTTTTACGTCTAATAATTCTTCTAGAATTGAATCCATCTCCGTAATTGTATCCAGTAAACCAGATGTGTCCATCACGCATAATGGTTAAACGCTGACTGACTTCTACACAAGCATCCGGTTTTACTCCACGTCCTTTCGCATCTGAATAAAGTATGATTTTAGATAGTTTCATGACGAACACCTCCTTCAATACATTTATTATAATTAATCACAATAAATGTATCAAACATTACAACTATTTTGAAAAAAATAATTATATGAAGAGTAATCCAATAGTATGTACGATAAAGGCACAAATCCAGGCAATGACACACTGGAAGATGACTATCTTCACAGCCCATGGACCACCTAGTTCTCTTCTAATAGAAGCGATAGCTGCCACGCAAGGTGTATATAATAAACAGAATATTAAGAGTGATAATGCCCCTAGAGGTGTAAGTATTGTTATTAAAGATTCTGTTCCTTTAAATAATACTGAGAGTGTAGAAACAACACTTTCTTTAGCCATAAATCCAGCAATAAGTGATGTAGAGATTCTCCAATCACCAAAACCTAAAGGTTTGAAGATTGGCGCAATAAATCCTGCCACCATTGCTAGAATACTATCCTGTGAATTAGAAACTAAATCTAATCTTAAGTTAAAGCTCTGTAAGAACCAAATGACAATAGAAGCGATAAAGATAATACCAAAGGCTCTTTGTAAGAAATCCTTCGCTTTTTCCCATAATAACTGGAAAGTAGTCTTTGCGCTAGGCATACGGTAATTAGGAAGTTCCATCACAAATGGAACAGCTTCACCCTTGAATAAGAAACGCTTAGAAATAAGAGCTGTAATAATACCCATCACAATACCAAAGATATATAATCCAACCATGATAAGTCCAGCTTGTTTTGGGAAGAATGCAGCTGCAAAGAATGCATAGATTGGAAGCTTTGCAGTACAGCTCATAAATGGTGTCAACATGATTGTCATCTTACGGTCACGTTCTGAAGGGAGTGTACGGCTGGCCATAACACTTGGTACAGAACATCCAAATCCAATCAACATTGGTACAATACTTCTTCCTGATAAACCAATCTTTCTGAGAAGTTTATCACTTACAAAGGCAACACGCGCCATATATCCTGTATCTTCTAGTAATGATAAAAAGAAGAATAAAATAACAATAATAGGTAAGAAACTAATAATAGAACCAACACCCTGGAATACACCATCAATGACTAATGAATGTAGTACTGGGTTAATATTCCAAGCAGTGAGTCCTTTATCTACAACTTGAGTCAAAGCATCAACACCCATTTCCATGAGTGACTGTCCCCAGGCACCAAATACATTAAATGTTAAAAAGAATACTAGTCCCATTATAACGATAAAGGCAGGAACACCTGTATACTTACCTGTTAAGATTTCATCAATCTTACGGCTTCTTTCTCTTTCTTTACTTTCATGTGGTTTAACCACTGTTTCTTTAACTAATTTATTAATAAAGGTAAAACGCATATCCGCAATAGCGGCAGTACGGTCTAATCCTCTTTCTTCTTCCATTTGTGAAATGATATGTTCAATCATTTCTTTTTCATTTGTATCAAGGTCTAAGGCTGCTTCTACTCTTGCATCACCTTCTACTAATTTATTAGCCGCAAAACGCAATGGAATACCTGCTCTTTGCGCATGGTCTTCAATTAAATGCATGATGGCATGTAAGCATCTATGTACTGCACCACCTTCATCATTTTCATCACAAAAGTCCTGTCTTAAAGGTGCTTCTTGATATTTTGCTACATGGATGGCATGATTCACTAGTTCATCAATACCTTCATTCTTAGCAGCAGAAATAGGAACAACTGGGATACCCAATAGTTCTTCCATCTTATTTAGATGAACATAACCACCATTACCTCTTACTTCATCCATCATATTCAGAGCTAGAACCATTGGCACATCAAGTTCCATTAACTGCATAGTGAGATATAGGTTTCTTTCTATATTTGTTGCATCTACGATGTTGATAATTCCTTTAGGTTTTTCATCTAAGATATACTGTCTAGATACTAATTCTTCACTTGTATAAGGAGATAAAGAATAAATACCTGGTAAATCAGTGACAAGTGTTTCTTGATGTCCTTTAATAGACCCGCTCTTTCTATCAACAGTTACACCGGGGAAGTTTCCTACATGTTGATTAGAACCTGTTAATTGATTAAATAATGTGGTTTTACCACAGTTCTGGTTACCTGCTAACGCAAAGGTAATCTGTGTTCCTTCTGATAAAGGATGTTCAGTCTCTTTATCATGATATTTACCACCTTCACCGAGTCCTGGGTGAATATGGTGTTTAATAGGTGGAATAGGTGTATAATCTTCTACCCCTTTAGTTGTCATATCTATTCCAATCTTTTTTGCATCATCTAAACGTAATGTTAGCTCATAGCCATGAATACGTAATTCCATTGGATCACCCATTGGGGCGAATTTTTCCAATGTTACAACAGAGCCTGGTATTAAACCCATATCTAGGAAATGTTGTCTTAATGACCCAGAGCCCCCTACATAAGTCACTGTAGCACTTTCCCCAATCTTTAACTCATCTAGAGTCATAAAAAACCCTCCTTCATATTCTCTCAACAAGTATAGCACAAAAAAACTTCCTTAAGTGGAAGCCTTTAAGTATTTTGTAGGTATAATCTTTGTAAGATAGATATTGTTTTCTGAGAGATAGAACTTGTATCCATCTTCATACATCTGTTTAGTATCAATAGTAAAGACATGCGGTTCACCATGTCTTGAGCCGACCTTCGTTGCGGTTTCTATATCTTGAGATAAGTGAACATATATACGCGTCTGACTTAATATACCTTTTTCTAAAATAGAAGGTACAAAACGAGTTGCTGTACCATGATAAAGAATATCAGGTGGCTGTACTTCTTTTAAATCTACATTCACAGGAATAGAATGTCCTTGATTCGCACGTATTCTTGTATGATCTCCATTATATGAATAACGCTGTTTCTCATCTTCTCTCACAATTGTATCTAATTGTTCTAATGTGATATTTAACGCTTCTAATATCTTTTGAACATCACCAAAACCATGATCATCTAATTCAAGACCAATACTCTCTGGACAATGTCTTAGAATATAACTTAAGCGTCTGCTTTTTCGCTCCATAATGATTTCTCCAATACTTTACCAAGGGCTTCAAATAACTCCTGTTCCTGATTACCAAAACGAGCCAATGAATTAGAATCTACATCTAATACCGCAATTACGTTACCTTCTTCATCATGTAAAGGGACTACAATTTCAGACTTTGCTTCTGCATCACAGGCAATATAGCCAGGGAATGTCGTCACATCTTCAATAAGAATTGTCTGATCTCCCTGTACACATACACCACAGGCCCCTTTACCTACTTTAATATGTGTACATGCTACTTTCCCCTGGAAAGGACCTAAGACAAGTTCCCCTGCTCTCATCATATAAAATCCTACCCAGCTTAAATCATCAATCGCATCCATGAGTAACGCACTTGCATTAGACAAGTTAGTCACAAACCATTCATTTGGTGAAATAAGTTCTTCTAATTGTTTTATTAATAACTCCATTATTATTCCCCCTGTGTATATTCCTCATAAGATACAATCGCATTGAGTGGTTTTCTCTTATCATGCATTGGTCCAGGTACACAATCCTCTCTTGGATAACCAATAGGTAAGATCATCACTGGCACATAATTCTCAGGAATATTAAACTGTTTGATTAACTCCTTATAATCAAAAGAACCTACATAAGTAGACCCTAATCCTAAATCAAAGAGTTTAAGCATCATATATGTAGCAACAATAGACACATCTACTTCACCACATTCTCTATTATGCATATCCTTCCATGATACAGTCTTGTCATAACATAAGATCATTGCGAGAGGTGCATAGAAATGATATCTAGTACATTCCTTTAGTTTTGCAAGATTATCTTGATCTTCTACTACAAGAATTCTTTGTGGCTGATAGTTTACAGCTGTAGGTGCTATTCTTGCAACTTCTAATATTTTATCTATTTTTTCTTTTTCTACCTTCTGATTAGAAAACTTTCTAACAGAATATCTTTCTTCTAACAACTGATCAAATTCCATAAGTTTGACCTCCTTATAGAACTATTATATAAGAAATACTCTTCTAGATAAATAAAAAGCGGTCGAATGACCGCTTCAATTCATTATTCTGCAGGTTTTACAGATACTCCGAATTTCTTTTCAATCCATTTCTTAGTGCTATCGCTCTTTAAGATTTCAACAAGTTTCTTAATTGCTTTATTGTCTTTATTTGATTCTTTTACAGCGATGATATTCTGGTAAGTCTTTGCAGCTTCAGAATTTGAATCTTCAGAAGTGATGATCTTATCAGTCACTTTTGCATCTAATGCATAGTTACCATTAATAATACTGAAATCAACATCAGGTAATTTAGAAGCCACCTGTGCAGCATCTACTTCTACTAATTCAACTTTTTTGTTGTAAGAAACAACATCCTTCTTAGTTGCAGTTACACCTGTGTCTTTCTTTAATGTAAGAACACCATTATCTGCAAGTAATAATAAAGCTCTCGCTTCGTTAGTTGCATCATTAGGAATTGCAATCTTAGCACCATCTTTAATATCTGATACTGCTTTATATTTAGTTGAATATAATCCTAAAGGTTCAAAGTGAATTGCTCCTACTGATACTAAATATCCATCATCACCCTTCTTATAACCTTTGTCTTTGTTGTAAGAAGTTAAGTATGGCTGATGCTGGAAGAAGTTTGCATCCATTGACCCATCTGAAGTAGATGGATTGATGTTAGGATAATCTGAGAATTCCTTAATCTTTAATTTATATCCTGCTTTTTCAAATTCTGGCTGAACATGCTTTAAGATAATAGCATGAGGTGAAGTTGTTGCACCTACTGTAATAGTTTTAGAATCTGACTTACTTCCACATCCTGCTAATGAGAAAGCTAAAAGACCTGCTGTAAATACTTTTAAAATGTTTTTGTTCATAATATTTTCCTCCAATGTATTAATTAATGTGTTGTTTTTTCTACGAGTTTGTCACCAATTGCCTGAACAATTGAAATTAAAATAAGAATTAAGATAATAACGACGAATGTGATATCTCCCATTGATCTCTGTAGACCATATCTGATCGCCATATCACCAAGTCCGCCTGCGCCAACAGAACCAACAATCGCAATCTGTCCGACTAACGCAATAAATGAAATTGTAAGACCTCTGATCATCCCTGGAATATTTTCTCTTAGATAAACATCAAAGATGATTTCTTTTGTACTGAGTCCCATCGCAATACTTGCTTCAATGATTCCTGGATCAATTTCCATAATGGCTGATTCCATCTGTCTTGCGACAAATGGCGCTGTTCCTATAACTAGAGGAACAAGTGCACCTTCGATACCGATTGTGGTACCAAATAAAGCACGAGAGAGTACAGCTACAGTAGGAATTAAGATAATGAATGGAATAGATCTAAATAAGTTAATAATCTTATCTAAGATCCAGAAAACTGGTTGATTTTCTTTTAAACCATCTTTTCTAGTGACTACTACAATAACTGCTAATAAGATTCCAATAACCACTGAGATTAAACCACTGATTACCAACATTAATAATGTATCAATAATAGCTTGTGGGAAATCTGAAGCAAACTCTATAACGTTTGGAAATAACTTAGTTACCACGTTTAATCACCTCCACTTTAACTCCCTGTTGTTTTGTGAATTCTAATGCTTTCTTGATATCTACATCTTCACCTGTAAAGATTGTAATAAGTGTACCAATTGGCTGTCCCTGGATAATTTCTACATTTCCAAAGATAATAGAACAATCTACATTGTAATCTCTTGATAATACTGAAATTAATGCAACATCTGTATTAGAACTCTGATACTGTAATTTCACCATCTGCTGGTTTTCATTTAACTGTGTAATACGATGATTGTCTTTGATCAATTCATCAATCTTATTAAGATTATTTGTAGTAGCGATAAAGTTCTTAGTAATCTGATGCTGTGGATTAGAGAATATATCTACAATGTTGCCCTGTTCTACCACACGGCCATCTTCCATGACTGCTACCTTATCACATACTTCCTTGACTACAGCCATTTCATGAGTAATTAAAATAACTGTTAAGCCAAATTCTTTATTTACTTTCTTAATAAGCTGAAGAATACTTTGTGTTGTCTGAGGGTCTAAAGCACTTGTGGCTTCATCACATAGAAGTACTTTAGGATTGTTGGCAAGCGCTCTTGCGATTGCAACTCTTTGTTTCTGTCCTCCAGATAACTGACTTGGATAAGAATCTTTTCTTTCTACCAAATCGATAAGTTCGAGTAATTCTAAGACTCTCTTTTGAATCTTATCCTTACTCCAGCCTAGATGTTTTAATGGAAAAGCGATATTGTCGTAAATAGTACGACTGTTGTAAAGATTAAAGTGCTGGAAGATCATTCCAATCTTTTCTCTTTCTTTTCTTAAATCTGTATCGGATAGTTTTAATAAATCTTTATCCCCAAATACAACAGCACCGCTATCAGGTTTTTCTAATAGGTTGATACATCTTACTAATGTAGATTTACCAGCCCCTGAGAAACCAATAATACCGTAGATTTCCCCTTCTTCAATATTCAGACTGACATCCTTGACAGCATGGACATCGCCATCTTTAGTCTTAAAAGTCTTTGTAACATGTTCTAAGTGGATCATGTTCTCTCTCCTTCCCTTAAATAAAAAAAACGTTCTCTTCCTTATAATAGGACGAGAACGTATCGTTTCGTGTTACCACCTAAATTCATTATTAAGTCACCTTAATAACCTCTTCGAGTACATGCATACTCTATCGCTGTAACGGGCGCTCCCGTCATGACTTACATTTCAGCCATGCAACTCCAAGACCATCTTCCTATAACTTCCCTTTATTCCTTCTCAGCTAACGGAACTCTCTGTATAAGTTTCATTACAGTACTCTTCTTTTCACTGTCTTTTCTTGATGTGGTTTCATCTTAGCACCACATAAAAAGCACGTCAACACAAAACGCGATAATATCTACCGTTTTAGTAGGATTATAGTTTTATAAAATAGGGTACCATAGTTTTAAACTATATCAGTGTACAAAAAAGGATCTGTATTTCTACAGACCCTTATCTATAGCATCATGAATAATATCAGCATGATCAAAGGCAAGATCATTCATACCTATATTGATATCACCACATCTTAGATGTGTTTCATCAACAATAGTGAACCATTTTGCTTCTTTGGCATCATCACCAGCTTCTGGATGAATACTCTTCTTATCTACATCTGCATAAAATGCGGTAGATACAACCCATCCACGAGGATCTCTTCCCGGCTGACTATAAACACCTACAAGCTTCATAGACACACCTTCTATACCTGTCTCTTCTTTAAGTTCTCTTGAAGCCGTCTTTTCAATCGGTTCATTCTTATTAGCGAAGCCACCAGGCAGTGCCCATTTACCTATATAAGGATGTCCACCACGTTTAACCAATAGAATCTCTGTCACATCAGAATGAGCAAAGATACAAATATCAGCTGTCAGTGAAGGTTTAGGATATTTATCAGGATTATAGCTTTTTAAAAATTCTTCTTCAGTTAGACCGTTCTTATCTCTACACATTAGAAGTCAACTTCTGTATCGTAGTAGCAAGCCTTTAATAAGTTTTCCATTTCTTCCTGAGTTGGAATACGTGGATTAGAACCTGTACATGCATCAGCAATAGCGTTCTTAGCGATTTCTGGTAATCTTTCTAAGAATACATCTTCAGGTACAAATCCAACTTCTGCTGGTAAACCATCAGCACCATAGTGGTTGATACTATGTGGGATATTTAATGCATCATTCATACCTCTTAAGTATTTAATTAATAATGCAACCTTTTCGTCATCATTTTCTCCACCTAAGTGCATATAATCAGCAATTACACCATAACGTTTCTTAGCTGTTTCATCTTTAGCGTTATAAGCAATAACCTTTGGTAAGTACATAGCATTAGCTGCACCATGGATAATATGTCCACCCTGGTCTACGAAAGCAGCACCAGTCTTATGAGCCATTGAATGTACGATACCTAATAATGCGTTAGAGAATGACATACCGGCTAAGCACTGTGCATCATGCATATCATCTCTGCAGCTCATATCACCATTATATGATTTAACTAAGTTAGCCTGAATCATTTCAATTGCATGAATAGCAAGTGGATCAGTGTAGTTACAGTTTGCAGTAGATACATATGCTTCAATTGCATGAGTCATAGCATCCATACCTGTATGAGCTACTAATTTAACTGGCATAGTTTCAGCTAAGTCAGGATCTACGATAGCAACATCTGGAGTGATTTCAAAGTCAGCGATTGGATATTTAATACCTTTATCATAATCAGTAATGATTGAGAAAGCTGTAACTTCAGTTGCAGTACCACTTGTAGAAGGGATTGCACAGAAATGAGCTTTCTTTCTTAACTTTGGAATACCAAATACTTTACACATTTCTTCGAATGTGATTTCTGGATATTCATACTTAATCCACATAGCTTTTGCAGCATCGATAGGTGAACCTCCACCCATAGCTACAATCCAGTCAGGCTTGAATTCTTCCATAACTGCAGCACCTTTCATAACTGTAGTTACTGATGGATCTGGTTCGATACCTTCATATAATTTAACTTCCATGCCAGCTTCTTCAAGATATTTAACAGCTCTATCTAGGAAGCCATTTCTCTTCATGCTTCCGCCACCTACACAGACAATAGCTTTCTTACCTTCTAAGTTCTTAAGGTTTTCTAAGGCACCTTTGCCATGATATAAATCTCTTGGTAATGTAAATCTCATATTATATTTTCCTCCTATACAATACCTTTGATGACTAACTTTTCATCTAGTGAAAATTTTATCATAAACGCTTACATTAGTCAATGTTACAAAGGTTCTTACAGTTTAAAAAACACAATGCATATCTTTACTTTTTGCGATATTTAAGCCATTTTTTAAACTTTAAAAAAAATTTAAAAAAAACAATTTATTTTTTTCTTTGATTTATATACTGAGGCACACTTATATGAATGACTTCATCCGCGCATTTGATGAGTTCAGGAGCAGCATTTTCTACAGCGCAGCTATAATCAGCTTCTTCAAACATTTCGATATCATTCTTTCCATCCCCAAATACAACCACTTCATCACATTGTAGTTTCTGTTTTAAGTATTTAATCGCATTCGCTTTAGAAGCATCAGGAGACATAACCTCTAACCACCAGTCATGAGAATACATTTCCTGATCAAAGACAGCATAATAGTCTTCCTTAAACAAATCATAGAGAGGCTTTAATTTATCATAATCATCTATCAATAATAAATAGAATATATCCCCCTCATAGAGATCTTTATAAGTATTCACAGGATGATTTCTAGGATCATCTAAATGATCATCCACAAAAGCTTTTACTCCCGCACTCATCTTATCCTTAATATAAGAGAAGTAGTTATTCTTTCCTATTTGAGAATATACAATAGGTGAGATATCATAATCCTTTACAGTGTCTAGTATAGAATCTCCTAAATAGTTTCCTAGGATCATATCTCCTTTAGGTGATAATATAAATGTCCCATTCTGGACAATTATAGGAAGCTTAAAGTTTATATCACCTATTACCTGTTTTGCGGTAATAAGAGAACGTGCAGTCGCATAGGTGATATTTACATCTTCTTCTATGAGCTGATTAATGAGTTTTAAGTTTTCTGGTTTAATCGATTTATCAGGTTCAAGTAATGTCCCATCTAGATCTGTTACATAGAGTGTCTTCATAATTTCCTCCCATAAAAAAACATCATGATACTATTTTACCATGATGTTTAAGAAAAAGTTATTTTTCAAAGTATTCTGCGACTTTTTGCAAGTTCTCAATAATTGGAAGATGCTGTGGACATGCAGCTTCACACTGCCCACATCCAATACATTCACTTGCTTTACCAAAAGTATGTGTTAAACGTGTATAGTATTCTCCCTGAGGTCTCCATGATTTAGTCGCTACTTCCTGTTTATCAGCATTATAGAGTGAGAAGTATTTAGGAATCGCAATATGCATTGGACAACCTTCTGTACAATAAGAACAGCCAGTACAAGGAATTTCAATACTACTATTAATAATATCAACAGCCTTCTTAATCAGTGTCTGTTCTTCCTCATTTAAAGGCTTAAAGTCTTCCATATAACCTGTATTATCTAATAGCTGCTCCATATTACTCATACCAGATAAAACTACCTGGACATTATCTAAACTTGCCGCAAAACGAATCGCCCAAGATGGAATAGACATATCTGGATGATAAGACTTGAATGTCTCTTCTACTTCATCAGGTACATTGGCAAGTGTACCACCTTTCACTGGTTCCATTACAAATACAGGAACATGATGTCTGACTGCCGTTTCATAACATTTACGAGACTGTACACCTTCACTTTCCCAATCTAGATAATTCAATTGAAGCTGTACAAATTCTACTTCTGGATGTTCAGATAAGACACGTTCTAATAAGTCTGCATTGTCATGGAAAGAAAAACCAATATGTTTTACTAATCCTTTTTCTTTCTTATCCTTCAGCCATGTGAAACAGTCTAACTCTGTATATTTCTTATAATGATCTGTTCCTACATCATGTAAGAGATAATAATCAAAGTATTCTGCACCTGTTTTTCTTAACTGTTCATTAAAGATTCTATCCCTATCTTCTTTTGTTTCAATAAAGCCTGCATGAAGCTTATCAGCTAGTGTAAATGAATCTCTTGGATGTCTTTCTACTAAAGCTGTCTTAGTCGCTTCCTCACTCTTAAAGGCACAATACATCCAGGCTGTATCAAAATAAGTAAATCCTTTTTCTAAAAATGTATCGACCATTCTTTTAGTTTCTTCAATATCAATGCTGCCTGCATCATTTTGATCTAATAATGGTAGACGCATTAAACCAAATCCTAATTTCTTCATATACATATCCTCCCTACATTCATTTTAACCCTAAAGTAAGGTTTAAGGGCAAGAAAAAAAGAGCTGTAACGCTCAAGATAGTAATAAATACTACCTATTCATTACAGTCCCTTTTGATTTTTTCATAATCATTTGAATAAGTGTAGGAATAAAGAATTCTATGATGAATGCTGCCGTAAAAAATAATAATATCAGTATTTTAGTTACAGGTATAATCAAACTATATATATGTATCCTTATAACAAACTCTATAAAGACTTCTAGTAATACTATTCCTAAAACAGCTAAAAGAAGAGAATTTTTGATATAAGTAAGACTAAAACTCTTGCTTATTCTCTTAGTAGTAAAACCTAAGTTATATAGAAAATCTCTTGTCTGTTTTTCTTCCTTAAGAATGAGGTATTTGAGATAGAAATAGAATCCATACAACAATACAAATACAATGATCATAAACTGTATAAGTACCTTTTGATTATTACTTATCAGTTTATTGATTGCACTATTATCTACAAAAGCACCTTCTACATTAAAACCAAGCTTTTCTAACTGTTTTGTGACTTGATCTATATTCTTCAAACTATCTACTCTTACAGTATAAGCACCTGGTTTCCAAGGTGTTTCTACAATAACCTGATCCACATCACTCATTGTATAAGTAGAAGGTAATGATCCTTCATAATATGTATAATCCATTCCTTCTTCACCAGGCACACCATATAATACCTTTGATTGTGTTGCATGATATGTCTTCCTATATTGATTTATAACACTTCGTGGGACATAGATACTGCCAGTACCATTATATGAATTTGAACTTATTTCTGTTCCTTCTTTTAGTATACCTCTTACAGGTAATTCTACCTCTACGAGATCCACAAGGACAGTATTAACATCCACATATTCACTACCTTCTAAATCAATACCTGTTTGTGTAATACCTGATGCATCATACATAGGAATAGGTAAATAGAACTTTAATTTAAGATCATCCATATTGATTGAATCAACTGAAATATCCTGATTAGATAATAACTGATTACTTATATATACACCTTTATTATCATTGTGCTTTACAGTCAAATTTGTATAATCATCTTCATCCCCATATATCTGCATACTTCCTAGACTTATTGTTTGATTACATTTCTTTCCTGTAAGTTTTGCTTCTTGATATTTCAATTGAGTTTCAGTATCTAATCCAAGTATCATAACATCATTGTATTCTTTTTCATAACGCCATTTAACACTCTCAATATTCTTTACAGATTTAATCTTTTTATAATCTGATTGTGTCATAGGAAATTCTGAACCATTATATGAATAATAGTCATTACCCATCTTTTCCTTATATACAGTTAAATCTCTCGAAGCAATCGTATTGATTTTTTGTTCATAAGATGCATTATAATGTCCATAAACATTATAGCTATATGCACATATAATCATTGTGAAAGCAACAAGTATATTCATTACTATTCTAAAAGTACGATGAGAAAAACGTAGAGTAAATAATTTATGATTATGTGGTATCTGTGATATAAGAGGTGTTTCCCTCTTATTTTCTTTTTCTAGAATAAGTGTTTGATCAACCTTATAGAGCACATCTGCTTCTTCAATCATCCTTTGATCATGAGTTGCCACAATCACATAATGTCCCTCTTCAGCATACTCTTTTAGATACTTAATCATTTCTATCGCATAGGATGCATCTAAAGCAGCTGTAGGCTCATCAAGTATCAATATTTCTGGTTGACTCATAATAGCTAAATAGATAGCGACTCTTGTCTTTTCACCACCTGATAAGTTTCTAGGATATTTTTTCTTTAGAGAAGCTATACCAAACTTTTCTTCATATATATCATTTCTTTGATAACCTAATTTAACTAATTGTTTAATATGTTCCTCTATAGTCATTCCTTCAATAAACAAAGGAATCTGTGGCACATTGACCATATGATCATAAATGAACTGTTGTCTACTATCTTGATCTAATTCATCCACTCTCTGTCCTTCATAGATATATTCACACTCATATGCGAATTGAAAGGCTTTTAAGAAAGTAGACTTACCAGAACCACTCTTTCCCCTAATAATAGTTAACACACCGGGATAAGTATGAAATGATGCATTGTTTAAGATTACTTTATCACCAAATGATATATTTAAATTTTTGATTTCAATCATCTTAATGCACCTCACTTCTTAATTCATCCACTATATTCAGTTTATTAATGAATTTGTTTTGAAGAACCATTCTTTCTATCAAGAAGATAGCTATGAATAAAACTGTCATACTAGAAAGTGTTATTATATCAAAAGTACCTAGTATACAAGACATGACAACAGAAATAAGGGTAGAACTCACTACAACTATAGATATACTTCCCAATGATTCTATCATGGATATTCTTTGTAAATCCTTTTTTAATAATCCTGATATCAAAAGAAGTACAAGTTCTTTTTTTCTTTGCATAAGAAGATGAGATTCCAATACAATATCAATAAGTACACTAATAACTAGAATCACACCCGCAAATGTAAACACCATATTCTTATAGTAAGAATCAAGACTATTCATAGCCTCTCTATCAGTGAATGAATCATTGATTCTGTATCCCTTTGATTCATAATAGTCTACCAATTTATTCAATTCATCATAGGTATCTGTCTTGATGATATAACCTATATAACGTGGTGTACATTCTGATTGTTTATAGATGTCCTGAAGAATTGCATACGGAACATAAATATATCTCTGACTCTTTGATACATAATGAACCTTTTTATTATTCCTAAATACACCATTGATATCAAATATATGAGTTGTCTGATGCATTCCTTTTTGATCAGTGATATAAAGATCTAGTTTGACTTTATTATGAGAAGATATCTGATTCAGGCGATAATAGGTATCATTGTCCATATAAATACCTGACCTTGTTTCCTGGATATTTCTATCTATATATTTAGAAAGATCATCATCCTTGAAATAAGGCACAAGATAAACATCTTCTCCTTCTATTTGTGTATATATTTTATATAGAGGAAACGTATTCTTGTCATCTAATTTTATGAAATGAGAATAATCCTGATCCACATAACTATGCTCATCTTTAGTTATGATTGCTTTATTTTCTAACTGTCCTATAAGCATCTTCATACCTTGTTCTCTTGAATGATCAATAATTCCAAGGATCATCTGTGCAGACACAAGTGTCAAGATAAACACCATCATCATCAATACATACATGAACTTATAATGTTTCACATAGTCCTTTACATACTCTTTATAGAACTTATGATCAACCTGAGAGATAACACCCTTTCCACATATATCTTCTTGAATCACAGAACCATCAGATGTCAGTCTTCCATCTTCTAGTGTATAGACAATATCTGCATACTTTATAGCCTCTTCTGAATGAGAAGCCAACACAATGGTCATATGCGCACTTAACTCTTTTAATATATTATAGATTTCTATCTCATTCTCATGATCAAGTGAAGCGGTCGGTTCATCTAAGACAAGCACTTGTGGATTACTTACAAGCGCTGTTGCGATAGAAAGCCTCTGTCTTTCCCCTAAAGATAGCGTCATGACATTCTGATTTAAAGTCACATCAAGATGCATCTTATCAAGATAATCCTGTATATCTTTATCAGATAAGTGTTTATTGTGAATATGTGCAAAATACTGTAATGTACCTTTGACATCTAGATGAGCCAATAAATCATTTTCCTGTAATACATAGCTAATACATTCTTTCCTTATATTATTTCTATCTTTTTCTTCTATGAGATGATGATCATAATAGTATTGATACTTGCTTTTTGTATCCATAAGCGCAATACAATAGAGAAGAGCTGTCTTACCTGAACCACTCTTCCCTCTTATAAGAGTAATAGAATGTGCAGGAATAGAAATAGAGGCATGATCAAGAATAACCCTATCATATTCTATACAAATGTCCTTTAATTCAATCATATTATCATTCCCTTTCATATATATATTACACTTCTAATTATTTTTTTGTAAAGGCTTTCATTATAATCAAAAAAAGAGCTGTAACGCTCAAGATAGTAATACATTCACACTGCACGATAGACTTAAAGCCATCATTAAAATTAACGCTACTATTCTTTTTATAAGAACCTCCTAATTTAAAATACTACATAGCAGCAAAATTAATTACGCATAAGAAAACGAAAAAAAGCAACAATATCATAAGAAAAATCAAAACGCATTTTAAAACCTTTTTTGAACGACGATTTCTACTTGCCAACTGTTCTACCACTCTCGCCAGTTCAACTGCTATCATATCTTCATTTTTCTCATCGGCAACATCTGATCCTATTAGTTCGCTCACAGACACATCTAATATTTCTGCCAATTTTATTAACATGTCGGCATCTGGAACTGATATTCCCTTTTCCCACTTCGAAATAGTTTGTCGCACAACGTTCAAAGCTTCTGCAACGTTTTCTTGCGTTAAGCCTTTTCGTTTTCTAAATATTTTCAAATTCTTGCTTAACATTTTATGGCTCCTCTTTCATTTGTTTGCTCTATATATACCGTAAATAGTTGCGTTGCACAAGCAACACATATTAACATAGCGTAATTTTATCGTATAGTAGATTCTTTTTTGCAATAAAGCATCATTTTCTCTCAATCTTCGGCGTCTTTCAAATACAGAGATTTCATCATGGTGGTGCCAGGCACTATTAACAAATACTTATCCCATCTCCTTATTAATCAATTATTAAAGGAATCGTAGATAAATATTTGAAGATTTAGCTTGTCGCAATGGGGCATAATATCAGGAAATACCAGAAACTGAAGAAGAGAATCAAAGAAACAGAAAAAAAAAACAGATGAAACAAATCAAGTAAGGTTTAAGGGCAAGAAAAAAACTCTGTATTAAATACAGAGTTTAGTGAGTCTGACCTTCAACAGTCTTGATATCTTCCTGGTTTTCACCAATAGCTTTAACAGCTGCTTCAATACCAGTCACAATCTGTTCAAGACTTAATGATGGAGCAATTGGCTTACGGTTAATAACCTGGCTAGTGATGAATGGAACATGCATGAATCCACCACGAACATCTGGATATTTATTTGCAAGTGTATAAAGTACACCATACATTAAATGGTTACATACATAAGTACCAGCAGTATTAGAAACACTTGCAGGAACACCTGCTTTACGAATTTCTTCAGCCATTGCCTTAATTGGTAATGTAGCGAAATAAGCTGTTTCTCCATCCTCGAATACTGGACCATCTAAAGGCTGATTTCCTTCATTATCAGGAATACGTGCATCATTGACATTGATTGCAACACGTTCTGGGTTTAAATCAAAACGTCCCCCAGCCTGTCCAATACATAATACAGCATCTGGTTTTTCTTTTTCAATTGCAGCAGCTACTGTATCGATAGATTTGTAGAATACTGTAGGAACCATAAGTTTTACAACTTCTACATCTCCTACCTGATCAGAAACTCTTTTAACAGCTTCCCAGGCAGGATTGATTGGTTCGCCACCAAATGGCTCGAACCCAGTTAATAATAATTTCATTTAAAAGCCTCCTTAGAATGCTAAAACGTACATTAAGATAATATGAATTACTAACATAATTAATGCAACTGGAACCTGAGTCATAATAATTCTGTATTTATTCTTAGTTTCCAGCAATGCAGCAGGCATGATATTGAAGTTTGCAGCCATAGGAGTCATTAATGTACCACAGTAACCTGCAGTTAAACCTAAAGCACCAACAACAATAGCATTCGCACCCTGTGCAATTAAGAATGGATAACCGATACCTACTGTAATAACAGCGAAAGCAGCGTAACCATTACCCATGATCATTGTAAATAATGCCATACCTACACAATAGAAGATAACCGCAATTAAGTGATTTCCTTCAGGGATAAGTGCACCTACACCAGCAGCGATAACAGCACCTACACCAGCTGCAGTAAATAATGAACCTAATGCAGATAATACCTGAGGTAAGATACCTGTAGAACCAACATTATCATTTAATCTAACACCATCTTTAAAAGGTGTAGATAGTTTTGGTTTAAAGATGATATATGCAACGATTAATGCAGCAGCAGCACTAATACCAATCGCATTGTTTGCACCAAGATTTGGTAAGAAAGTTGCAACTAATACAGCAACAAGAGCTAAGCATACTGGTGGGATAAATGATTTATATCCATATTTGTCTGCATTATCACGAGTTTCCTTAGCAGTTGGAATATGTCTTGCAGCTGGTTTTACTAACCCTAAACCAGATAATACAGCAAGAAGAACAACGATTAAACCAGTAATCCAAGTTGGAATATATGGTCCAACCATAAATGTAACAGCAATTAAGAACCAGAAAATAGCAGTAGTTACTGGCTTTTCACAGTCTTTATTAGTTAAGGCATTAAACCCTGTTGCAGCAAAGATTGCACCAATGACGCAGTAGAATACTTCTGCGATAATAGTGGCTGTATTCCATTCAATTTGTAACATTGTTATTTGCCTCCTTTTCCATATTTCTTATTAAGTTTCTTATCGAACCATAAAGCATAAGCTCCACCAACAAAAACAGAAATAACTGCAATTGGAATAGACCATAATGCGATTTGGTTAGCAGTAACAACCTGGTCAATACCATGTGACTTAAATAATTCGTTTAAAGTTGCAACAATAAGTAATGTTCCTGAAGCACCCATGAAACAGTTCTGAGCAAAGAAGTTACCATAGTTTTCAGTAGCTGCAGCCATACCTTTGATCTGATCTTCTGTATCTTCATCAATATCACTATATTTCGCAATCGCAGCAGCCTGAGCCATTGGATTGATTAATGGACGGATGAACTGTGGATGACCACCAATTCTTAATGAGAATGCAGACGCAACAGTACGCACACCTTCCCAGATCACTAATAAGCGACCTGTAGTAGCATTCTTAATACCCTTAATCAAGTCTACCGCTTTATCACGTAAGCCCATACGTTCACATAGACCTACAACTGGTAAAGTTAAAATAAATAAAGTTGCTGTACGGTTAGTTAAAAAGGCTGTACCTAGTGTATTTAAAATGTCCATGATAGACATACCACTGATTAAACCTGTTACTAAACCAGCAACAACAACTGTTGCAAGAGTATCGAATTTCATTACAAACCCAATAACGACAATTACGATACCAATAAGTTTAATAGCATCATTCATATGTTTTTTCCTCTTCCTTCGTAATATGATAAGATAATTATACCAATAAATATCGTTATATGCAAATTGATGAGCACAATATTTCATTAAAACACAAATTGAGCGCCCTTACATTTTACGATATTTGAACAAATAAAAAGAGGAGCACTATAATACTCCCCATTCAATCGGCTGAATTGCCTTGGCATATCCATCTTTCATGATGACCTTATCATCTACAATAATAGTTGGATTATGTGTCACTAAATCAAAATGTCCACGGGCATTATGACTGCCTCCTAAGGCAAGATTTCTACCAAAACCAATATGGAATGTGCCAAAAGCTGATTCATCTTCAATATAGCTGGCTCCACGACACTTAGATATTGTATTTAAACCTATTCCAAATTCTGCGGCACAATACATTTCCAAATCATCAAATGATTCTAAGTATTCTTTCAGTTTACGTCCATCTTCTGTATCTTCAATATAAGTGATATAACCATTCTCTATTTTTATTTCTACAGGTTTATCCACTATTCCTATATATCCCATTGATCCATCTAATATAAGTGTACCATTTGTATGATATTCTACTGGTGGTATATAGATTTCAAAGCTTGAAGAAGAACATTTTCCTACTTCCCATAGAGACCCGTGAAAGATACCTGGAAAACGATCTGTGATATCAAAAGTGAGGTCTGTACCACGTTTAGTCGTGACATGTATTGTTTTCGCATCACGTAATTCCCAGAACATTGGCATACCTAACATTGTGGCTTCATCAGGATCCATTTTTAAGAATTCCTGTTCAAATAATGATTCACCATTATTTGTAGACATTGGCATGGATAAGAACTGTGCGCCACGTGAAAGTGCATAGTTCACAGCATCTGTTGTAATAAATGAATAATTGGTTGCACCTACTATCGCATCTGCTTTAGCCATTTCCCATTTTAAATCATCTATACTTTTACCATTTTGTATTTCATGTGATTTTAATTGGACAACCTTACATCTAGCACCAATATGATCACATGCTTTTGAGAAGGCATCTGCTTCTTTAAGTTTTGTTTCATCTGTCACAAAATATACTAAATTATCTTTTGTAAGATGGAGCCAGTCTTCTACAACTATTCTTGCTCCTTCATTTATATTCATGTAAAATCAACCTCCAATGCTCATTATATATAAAATCAACATTTCTTGCGATACATATGATAGAAAACTACTCAACAACATATATTGCAGTTCAAACAGATACGACTCCTTCTGTTCTTATGCGTATCTCAAAGAACCTATACAAATGGATACCCATTACCAGAAGTACAACATAATAATATGTGTACCAATGATTTATCTCATCTTGTGAATGCATCACTCTATGTATCTACAAGAGAAAAGTCTTATAAGAAAATTGGTGCTTATACAAGTTCATTATGAACATAAAATAAAACTGGCACAATTACCAGAATTACGCCAGTTCAGTAATATAATTCTTAAGGATGAAGAATAGAATCTCCATTTGTTTCAATGATTTCTTTATATTCTTCATAAGAATCTTTTAGTTTTCTTTCAAGTGTTCCATGTCCATCATTAAAACGATCTACATAGACAAAACCATAACGCTTCTTCATTTCTCCAGTACCTGCAGAAACAACATCAATAGGCCCCCAATATAAGTAACCCATGCATTCAACACCATCTAAAATAGCTTCATGAACATATTTTAAATGTTCCTTGATATAATACATTCTATATTCATCATGAATATGTCCTGTTTCGTCTAAGTTTTCATCTAAACCAATACCGTTTTCTACAATAAAGAGTGGTAAATGATAACGATCATATAAGATATTCATGACATAACGAATACCCTTTGGATCAACTGGCCAGCACCAAGGTTCTGGTGAACATTCTTTCACAAATGGATTAGCACGTCCTTTTAATCCACCTGTATTACCATCCATACCAGCAGACTGATCATATGTAGTAGAACGATAATAACTAAATGAGAAGAATGCGACTGTATTTTCTTTTATTAACTGTAATTCATCTTCTCTCATTTCAGGTGCACAGTCATGTTCTCTCCATACACGTTTTACATAACCAGGAATTTCTCCTAAACAGAAGACATCACCAAAATAGAAGTTATTTAATCTTACTATATTATATGCCCCAAAGACATTATCAGGATTGCAATCATATGGATATGTTGCAACAGATGAACATGTTAACATACATCCTACCTGTGCATCCTTATCAATCTCACGGCATAGTTTAACTGTCCAGGCATTGGCTACACAGATATTATAATAAGCAAGCCACTTATCTTTTTCAGTTGTTGAACCAATAGGATCACTTGGATCTTTTGGATTATCGATAGTCAATACTCCACCTGCTACTAGTGGGTTAATCATCATATTATTGACTTCATTAAATGTTAGCCAGTATTTTACTTTACCCTTATATCTCTTAAATACTGTAGTGACATAACGTTTCCAGAAGTCAATCAATTTACGATTGCTCCATCCTCCATATTCAGTAATAAGATGTAGAGGTGTTTCATAATGACTTAATGTAATCACTGGTTCCATACCCAATTCCAACATTGTTTCAATCATATCATCATAGAAAGCCAAACCTTTTTCATTAGGTGTTTCTTCATCCCCGTTAGGGAAGATTCTACCCCAGGCAATAGATGTTCTAAAGCAGTTAAAGCCCATACCAGACATTAACTTTAAGTCTTCTTTATATCTATGATAGAAGTCAATGGCTTCATGACTTAAGTATGCTTTATTAGGGTCTAAGCACATTTCATATTTCTTTGTTTCTTCATTCCATTTAATACCAGGATCCTTAGAACCAATACCCACCATGACATCAGTGACATTAGGTTCTTTACCATCTTCTAGCCAGGCACCTTCACATTGATTGGCAGCAACAGCGCCACCCCATAAAAAATTCTTTGGAAAACTCATATTCTTTTTCCCTCCTATGACTCTATTCTAATCTAAAATAAGAAAAAATATGTTGTTCTTCCTATTTATGAAAAATGTTTCTAAATATGAAAATATATGAATCTCACCTTAAAAGGGGCTGTCTCGAAATAAATGACAGTTTTCCAAAATAGAAAAATGCGACACATCTCA
>ENA-OUQP01000253-OUQP01000253.1-human-gut-metagenome-genome-assembly--contig:-NODE-253-length-56271-cov-30.869788_pt1 | contig 56271 bp, 88 predicted proteins | sample MGYA00237951_ERZ548836 | MGnify/ENA primary metagenome ERZ548836 (study PRJEB26490, sample SAMN05194702) | human gut metagenome | biome: terrestrial biome; feature: human-associated habitat; material...
CAATACCTTTAAGCATGTAATACCCACTTTCTGTATCTTTCAACTTCACCCACCCAATCGGCTGATGCTTTTGCATTTCATTCCAGCACTCTTCTGCATCCTTGAAAGGTCTGTAGGTTGGCTCTGGCTTGATACGGTATTCTGTATTTTTCCAAAACTCAATCTCTGTCATTTCCGTCCAATCATTCAGAATATCTGAGCCTTCTACGGCACTCGGTTTTGTCCTACACTCAATTGCCTTTCCTTCTGCGTAGGCTTTCAGGATAGAATAAAATTCTTTAGCTTGATTTCTGTCCATAATTAACTATAAATTTATATATTATTTTAGAGTAGTCTAAATTAGACCATATTTAAAATTCATTAACGTTGTTATTGTTTATATAATCATATAAATGATTACCTTTGCACTCGGATTCTAGGACATCATAGTCCCCCATCGGCGACACTACACGCCGTTCTTCCTCTGTTCAAGGAGATTACAAAGCCCCTTAGTTGCCGCTTAGGGGCTTTTTTCTTGTACTGCTTTGTAGTGGGCAGTATTCCCCCAGATAGAGAAGTCTGGATAAACGATGGAGGGACTTTTGATGGAAAAGAATCCAAATGACAACAAGGTTCGTGTTTTCTGCAAGTACATCATTAGGAACGGAAAGCGCATCTATCCCAAAAATGGGACTTGCTTTTCTTTCTTAGTATAAGCAGAATGAATCTTTTTCGGGGTAGCGGCAACTACCCCTTTTTACTTTGGTTCATACAACTCACAAGACTTCTTTCGCTCTCCAACTCTTATATGTCTTTTCTTGCAATAGAATAAGAACTTCTTCATATCCTTCTTTCTGTAAATGCAAGTCTTACATTTAAGTGCCATATTCTCTGATTTTTCCCCTCCTTAGTAATTGATAATTTTCTTGGTTTTGCGAACCTTAGCGAAAAACTCACTGACTTCTTGTGAAGTCGCTTCTCTACAGCAGCCTTCCTTCATCCAGTTACCAATACCATTGGACTTCTGAATCATTCCATCAGAATCCTCACCAATTATAACACCATATCCATCAGCATTAATAAAGCCATCATGGATAAATACTTTGCCGCACATATCTATTAAGATAGTACCTGCTTTATATTCACTTAATCTCATATTCTCTTCTTTTTACCCTCTCCTGTAAAAAGGAGAGGGTGGTTAGTTAATCTTCGACCTCCTTTACAGAAACATAACAACCATAAAGAGGAGATTCTCCTAATTCTCTAACCTCACTCTCAATAGCTTCACTAAGAGCTTTCTCATCATATTCAGTTTTTATTAAAAACATTCTATTTCCCATATTACTTATATTTATATCCCATAAGGGATGGTTAATCAATCTTCTTGATACTATCAATTTCCATACTCCATAGTACAAACTCTCTATTGGAGCGAGTGCCATCTTTCTTAGCAGGGTTGATTCTTACCTCAATCATGCCAGAATATCTTGCGCAATTTCGTTCTGGAATAATGCTTGCAATCCAACATACATTACATCTTGAACAGCTCACTTTATCACCAACCTTGTATGGAAGACTTTCTATGTACTCCTTCACATCAGAACAAATCTGATTGTTAGCATCATTGATAATACTTTGTTGCTTGGCAACCTTTGATTTTAATTCTTCTTTTGTCATATCTTTAAAATTATGCCCGAAGGCGTTAGTTATTAATAATATATGTTAAGATAGCACTACAATGATAAAAAATATTATTATAATTCCCCATATAGCGCATCCTAATCCAGCTTCTTCGTCTCTTCTTCTTGCTTCTTCTTCTGTCATATCATTATATTTTTAAGTTACTATCTATATGCAAGGCATATAATAAATGTTGGAGTTCGTGAACAAACTCAGCTTTACATAGAAATAACGAACAACTTTCATTGATTATATATGCATTCCCGTCCATAACTACAAGTTTTCGATGTGGATATTCCTTGAAATAAACATCGTCCTTATGCTCCCACCCATTCTTCTCTAGAATCTCTGTAGTGAGAGGAATCGGTAAAATATCTCTGTCTGCAACAAAAACTGTTTTTGTACTATTAGTTGAAATCAAAGCATAACATATCTTGTTATGAAGAAAGTTTTCTTCAAAATTAACAATAGTATAAGTATTGGTTGCAAACTTTACCAAATCTCCTTGAATGTATTCTAACTTATCCATACGCTTATATTTTTAAATTGCTATCTAATTGCAAGCCATAAAGAATATGTTGTAGTTCATCTACACATTTTATCATAACAGTATCGTCTTTTCCGTCATTGAAAGATACTCCGCAAATTCCCAAGAAATTATTATATCGCAAAGTGAAAGGGTATTCTTGGTGTTTATACCACCTATGCCCAATACATTCTCCTTCAGAGCGATAACATGTCCATCCGTTCTTTTCAAGAAACTCTTTACAAATATGAACGTGCATAATATCATTTTGACAAATTTTGCCCAAACTCTTACCGCAAATAGCTTTAAGGTCATAAGAATAATCTATACTGAACGGATAGACACTACAGACAATACAAGTAAATCCGTGACTATAAACTATATCGCCCACCATATAACGAGGTGGCTTTCTAAATTCTTTCTGTGCCATACGCTTTACTTTTTAAGATGATTATACTTTTTAATAGCATCTTTCTTAGAAGCTGCCATAATCTTAACACCCTTGATGGTAAACTCATGCTGCGCCTTTGGCTGGCACTTCTGTTTATCAGAAGGAATATTGCCGCTTAGTGCGTCAAGTTTAGGACTTGAACACCCGAAAATATCATCTTGTGCATAAGCTGCCGTAGCAGCCATCATTAATGCCATTCTCATTAAATCTCTACTCATAGCTACTCCTTAACTTCTTTAAAGATTACATTCTTGTGGTCTGAACGCTTTGATTCTCTACACTCAAAAATATCGTCTCCTTCATTGTTTTTGTATGGGTCATTACATGTATGATTCATATCGGAAGAAAAAAAACAACCATCACAACCCTCCTGCTCCACGGCATCAATAGTAACTTTTTCTCCAACTTTAAGCTCTTTCATTGTTTGCCTCCTTTCTGCAAATCATCAAGGTAAAGCCACTTAGAACACCATCCTCCTTCATCGCAAATCATCTTCCAAGTATCCTCATCATATCCATCTTTCCCTGTATTACACAAGTCGTAATATTCATCATTATCTAATTCTCTTTCACCGACAGAATATGATTCGAACCACATAAGAACAGATTTATTCTTTTCTTTTGGTACTTCTTCGCCGTCATGCCACAAATCTTTCAAGAACTCCTTGATAGCCCACTTAGCACCATCTTTAAACAACTCAGCGCCAAATTCTTGGCAGAAGTGATGCTGACCGTCAACCTCTGTGTCTTCATTATAAGACATTATAGGCAAGTCTTGCTCATACAAGTCTGCTGCTCCTTGTGCAGCTTCTTCTATTTTCTTATCGTCTATCATACTTAGTCCTCCTCCTATTTTTGATTATCGGTAATCAACTTGCGTAATTGAGATATAACCTCATCTACGTTCTTGTCATGCGCTCCTTCATAAAGTCCAAGGTTGAGCATAATTATGTTAAGTGCAGGGTCATTTATCTCAATAGCCCTTTCTATGAGTACATTAAGTACCTGTGCCAAAATCTTAAAAGTCATAGCATAAGGAATGCTTTTTGAGCATTCAGCTATTTCTTTCAAGAAACTTGGCAAATCAACCTTCCACACCATATCGTTCATAACATAGTCACGAACTGTCTTACTTTTGATTTTCTTCATAATCACTTTACTCTTCTGAATTGAACATTCTTTCCGTCTTTTCGCTCGATACGAGCACACTTGATTCGCTCACAAACATCCGCATTAATATTGCTTGCAATCTCGTAGAAAAAACAATTATCACAACCTTCGTGTTCAACCACCTTCAAGACGATTTCTGAGCCTATAGGTAAATCTTCCATACGCTTAATTTCTCATTATGTGACATTTGATAACCTTATGAACCATATTTGGCTGCTGCTTGTTAAAACTCTCTATAAACTCTCTTTCCATTTTCTCAGGGAAGATGGGCTTGGTGGGTTTCGGGATTGTCAGGATGGCTTGAATCTTTGCCCCCCCATCCAAGGTAAGCAGACATCTACGACTAATTTTCTCAAATAACATTTTTGTATCTCCTATATTTAAACGTTAAACAAAATCTTAGTTTTTTATAATCTAATTATATACCACGATAGAAGCGAAGCGAGCCGAAGGCGAGCCTTCCATTACCTCATAGGTATTAGCATACACCCTACAGATTACCCCTCCCTTGATATAAGTATAGTTATTGAGTATCATATCCTTTACATAGTCAATAGAGGATAAAAAACGCTTTTCTATGTTTCTGTATTTGCATAAAATCTCGTTTTTGACCGCAAACTTTACCAAATCAAAGGCTTTCTGTACGCTTACGCTTAACTTCTCAGCTATATACTTATATGATATACCATTCTCTCTGAACTTATCGCCGTAGCCAAAACGATTACAAACCTTCTTAGCCGCCTTCAACTCTTTTAAGCCTTTAGGGTGCTTAGACTGCTGAATCATTTGCTTAGCGTAATTCTTTCGATTCTGTACATCAATGATAAGCATAGCAGATAAGGTATCTTCTATGAACTTTACATTCTGTGCATAGGCATTCTTTTTAGAATCATTCCTTGAAATAAACTCGATATTAGGAACGAGGACGTTCCTGTGAGAGGTATGACTTTTCAGAGATTTGAAGACAAGGCAACGATTATTCTTGCCCGTGAACTCAACCAAGCCCATAGCCTTCAATGTATCAATACGCTTACGCACAGCACAGGCACTTACTCCCGTGATTTCGTGTAGCTTATTGATGCTCCATCTTTGCACGGCAGAAGACTTGACCCTTGTCTTTATGAAAAGGGAAAATGCAATTGCCTTCCTCAGTTCTGGATTGCAATACATATCATTCAATATCTTTCTGCGTATCTCCATTTTACAGATGCTTTAAAAAGTCAAGAGCAGCAAAGAAATGGGGATTCTCTGCTGCTCCGTATTTAGTAGCCTTGCGGCTCACGTAAATCCAAAATCTTACACATTAGAAAGTTCCCCATAAACTCGCTAAGTGATAGTGTTCTTTCTTAAACACACCGCAAAATTAATAAAAAATCGTCAAATAACCAAATTATCTATTAATAAATTTAAAATAATTAATAGTATTTATTCGCTTTTTAATAGATTTTTATAACTTTGCACCATATTTTCTATTAATAACCAAATAACAAGTAATAGCGTATGATATACAATCAGTATCAGCAATACGAAATCTCCGACCGCATCATGCAAGCGGTATGCGAGGTAGGCAAGGTTACCTTCATGGAACTTTGCTCTGCGGTGAAGACCGTCAAACTCAATACCCTTAGAGGACTATACTGCCTCATAAGCCGTGATTATTGCATCCACCCCGACCGCTCGGCTCGCCTACTCTGTCGCACCAGAGCAAACGTTATCAACCAAGCACGAAAGTATATGCAATACGTTCAGTCAAAGGATAAGTACACCTTATCCATATATAACCAAATCGTTGAACTCTTAAAAAGCAACAAAGAATGAAAAGAACAGATTATGAGCTTACCTTGCCCGACCAGCTCTTCCCAACGGACAATGACTTAGAGATTCCGACACTCGATATTGATATGCAAGCCAAGGAGTGTCAGTCACCCTTCCTTTGCTTCGGCGAACAGAAGAGAACCTTTAACCTCAATGGCGAAGGCTCTTTGCACTTCTATACCGATGACTACCGCTTCTCAGCTATCTACGAGCACCCTGAGAAGATATTGCAGCATCACCCTGCCGTTATCGTTGAACCGAACTTCTCCTTATATAATGAGATGCCCGTATCTTTTGGCTTGCAGGCTATCTACAAGAAACGTTGGATTGCCCGTTGTATGCAAGGTAAGGGTATCGGTATCTTCGTTGACCTCAACGTGGCGCAGAAGTTCTATCGCCTCAATATGATTGGCGTACCTCGTGGATGGCGTGCCTTCGCTACCCGTGGATATTCGGACAGACTGAATAACCTCGCCTTTGAGTATTCCATCGCAAGCGATTGGGCAGAGGGCAAAGAGCCGCTATTTGTTATCTACGGCGGCGGTGCTGAGTGTCGGCGGTTCGCCCAGACCCATAGAGGTTGCATCTACATCAACCCTGTTGTCACTACCAAGAAGCAACTTGCCGCCTTGCAGAAGATTCACGAAGGTGTTGCTTTCATCGGCGAAGAGTTCTCTGTTAAGGCGCAGCTCGATAAGCTCACCCCTTTCTCCAAGCAGATTGAGGACTTCCGAGCAGATAACGTCTCTAAACAGATTGAGGGAAAGTAAGATTGTTTATGCGAGATATGGCATTTATTTGCTGTATCTCGCTTTCTTTTGTATCTTTGCATCAGCAAAACAGAAATTGTGGAATATAGGTTCTGAGGTGTCATAACAATATGTATTAGTTAAGATTTGGTTAAATGAAAATAATAGTTAGTTTATAGTCAATAAGCAGCCGCCTGTGATAGGTAGCTGCTTTTCTTATATATAATAGGTATAAGAATCTAAGAGAAGTCTAAAAATATCTTAATATAATCATAAAAACCTATTGTTTCATATTAATAGTTATTAAAATACTAATAATAATACTGAGAATATTTTGTAGTTCCAAAAGAATTTATTAATTTTGCGGTATAGGAATTAATAATTTAAAATATAAAGAATATGGCAAAAAAAAATAGCGGTTCGACAAAAAGAGTTTCTTCTTCTGCGGCAGCAGAAAGTAGGAAAAACATAACTGTTCAAAATTCTAAAAGCATAGAAGAACAGATTAAATCTGCCGAAGAAAAACTGAAAGCAGAGTATGGAGGTGCTTACGATAAGGCTGGTACAGAAGAACAAATCTCTTATCTTTTGAAAGATAAGACGCTTTCTGAGGGCGCAAAAGATAGTTTAAAAAAGAAGCTTTCAGAATATAAAGAGAATGTAACATTGATTAATACAACGATTAAGTCACTTACAAAGGATTTCCCTCATAAACACTTCGGAACCACAGAAGGCGGTTATGATGCTTTCAAAATAGGAAAAGAATATGTAAGTATTAAAGGTGATACTATAACAAGAGGTATCGGCGTTGGCGAAAAATCATCATCGGCTTCTAAGATAAAAAACTCTATTACTGGTAAAATGAGTGTTAATCATTATCAAGGAGCTGACATGAGCAATAGTTACTCTTTTAAAATTACAGATAAGGTTAAATTAGCTAAATTAATTAGCGATATAACTTCAAAGAAGAAATAAGGTAGCTAATAAGGCTATGTTTGCACTAATGTATATTAAAAACGATTAATAAAGTAATATAAAGAATATGAGTAAATCAAGCGGTGGTACTCGCACCATAAGCAGCAATAACGCTGCGCAGAGTAGAATACAAAGCGTTGCCAATGCAACAACATCGTCAGCGATTAATGCTTTGGTAGATTCTATTAACTCCAAGACTTTATGGAATGATAAGGTTAAATTCTTAAAGAATGACGCAGCGAATGAGAGTTTGGAAAATATGACGAAAGCCGTTTCTGCCGTTTATAACATCAAACCTTCTGAATTTAAAAAGGTTGAAGAGTTGGAAGATGTGACTTTTAATAAAAAGAAAGGAGGTTCTATTTTTTGGGAAAAGTATAGAGAGAACGAAACTGATACTATTGAGATAGGTACGATAAATAGACATGGTAAAATCGCAAATATCGTAAGAACTTACGAGGAAAGCGGTTGGAAATCACTGAATACCTATTATATCAATGGATATAAGACAGGAGGTAAGGATAAGTCCGTTCTACAGATGTTTGATAAGCTTGTAAAAGCTGGAAAGATTAAATAATAACTTCAAAGGCTACTCTTTTTGGGATAGCCTTTTTTATTTGTTTACACACAATCTATTATTTTCTATTAAAACCCGAATAATCTCCGTAACTTTGCAAATAATAATTATTAAATGGTAAAGTTATGGCAAGAGAAAAGAAAATATCTCAGAGTCCGAACGTTGATGATAAAAAGCTTTTTTTGAAGATTGGTGAATACGCCGATATTGATATTACAAGGCTTGAATACAATGACGGACAGTTGGAAGGAATCAGTAAGAACCCTCGCTACCTTAAAGAAAGCGAGCACGATAAACTCAAAAAGTCACTTACCGATAGCCCCGAGTTCCTGGAGTATAAGCCATTGATGGTTTATGCTATGGATAATGGTAACTACGTCACTATCTGCGGTAATATGCGTCTTCGTATCGCCAACGAGCTTCGCCTTGATGGTCATTCCGAGTTCGATACTATCCCTTGTGTTATCCTTAAAGCAGATACACCTATTGAGAAAATCAAGGAGTATGCTATCAAGGATAACGTGCAAGCTGGTAACTGGGATTGGGATGAGCTTGCCAATGGTGAATGGGAAACCGATGATTTGCAGAATTGGGGCGTTGATTGCTCTTTTCTCAATACCGATGAGGATGATACCGATATTGATGAGCTATTCGAAGATGCTCAAAATACCGAAAGCAAAGCCAAAGATATTAAGCTCTCCGTCCATATTCCGCAAGAGTTGGAAGATAAGGTAGATGAGATTAAGGAGATTCTCAAGTCTGCCGTTTCCGAATACGAAGGTGTGGAAATAAAATAATAGAGATATGGAAGTCTATCTTGCGGGAGGGCTTACTGGAAATCTTAGTAAGTTTTGGAAAAGTGTTAGTATGGAATTATATATAGCAGGGACTTTAAGCAGACCCTATGTTTATGAAAAGGCTATGGGTGTTTTTTTAGCAGGCGAACCCCCATTAAAGAACGTCAAGGATGCCGATTGGGAAGGATTAAATATATTGGAAACTTACTATTATCTACAGAATAATAAAGAGTTTCCTCGATTGATAGGCAATTTTCAGAATTTCCTATTAGATAGTGGTGCTTTCACATTTATGTCGGGAGCAGGTGTAGTTGATTTCGATAAATACGTAGAAGGATATGCTGCATTCATTAAGAAGTGGAACGTAAAGAACTTCTTTGAGCTTGATATTGATTCCGTTGTTGGTATCAAAGAGGTTGAAAGACTTCGTGAAAAGCTCGAAAGATTAAGTGGACGTAAGCCTATCCCCGTTTGGCATAAGTCACGAGGAAAAGAGTATTTTATAGAAATGTGCAAGAATTACCCTTATGTGGCTATTGGTGGCATCGTAACCAAAGAAATACCTATCAATAAATATGAGAAGTTATTTCCTTGGTTCGTAAAGACGGCACATAAATATGGCTGCAAGATACATGCTCTTGGATATACAAATATCAGAGGATTGCATACTTATCACTTTGATTCTGTGGATTCAACAGCTTGGCTTTATGGCAATATGAGCGGTTCTATATATAAGTTCAATGCCAAGAACGGAACTATGGATAAAACCAAAGCACCTGAGGGCAAGAAACTTCGCTCAAAGTTGGTTGCTGCACATAATTTCGGCGAGTGGGTACGCTTTATGAAGTACGCCCGTGCAAGATTATAAAAGATAAATATTTAAATTTTAATTAGTTATGAAAGATTCATTGATTATTGTATCAGGAGGTATGGACTCTGTAACTCTCCTGCATGAGAAGAAAGAGAGCATCGCTCTTGCTATTTCTTTTGATTATGGTTCTAACCATAACCAGAAGGAGATTCCTTTTGCTAAGTTGCATTGTGAGCGACTTGGTATCAAGCATATTGTTATTCCACTCAATTTTATTCACGATTATTTCAAATCCTCTCTCCTCGAAGGAGCAGAAGCTATCCCAGAAGGTAATTACGATGATGCAAACATGAAATCAACCGTAGTTCCTTTCCGTAACGGCATTATGCTCTCTATCGCTTGCGGTATCGCAGAGAGTAATGGATTGAAGAAGGTGCTTATTGCTAACCATTTCGGCGACCACGCAATCTATCCAGACTGCCGCAAGGGCTTCATTGATGCCATGTCAGAGGCAATGAAGAATGGTACTTACGAGGGTATCAGCATTGATGCTCCTTATACCAGTATTACGAAGACTGATGTTGCTCGCCACGGCAAGGAGCTTGGCATTAACTACGCTGAAACTTGGAGCTGCTACAAGGGCGGTGAGAAGCATTGCGGTAAGTGTGGTACTTGTATGGAACGCAAGGAAGCTCTCCGTGATGCAGGCATTTCAGACCCAACCGAATACGAGGATGAGTAAGGCAAGCGGAGGTACACGAAACTATTCGGGTAACCCTAAGACGATGGCTAAGAGAGAATCAGAATTTCAAGCCATCGTCTCTACGGGCAACTATAAAGATAGCTACTTCGATAAAAGCGGCGGTTATTATGTGGTACATAACAACCATAATAAGATTGCTGACCCGAATACCAATAAGGAAATGTATGCCGCAGAAGTTCTTGCTAAAAAGGGTTATCGTGTATATTTGATGAGCGAAATGTCGTATATAACGGGAGCGAAGAAGACTGATGGCTTCAAAGAGCACGCCGTGATGGATATGAAAACCATCAACTCGGCGAGTACCTACAAGGTAGAGAATGCATTGAAGAGTGCTGCAAAGCAAGGGGCAGAAGTTGCTATCCTCATACAGAATAACAAGGCTATGACAAAGGAATATGTCAAAGACCAAATTTCTATGTATCTCACTCATGCAAAAGGAAATGAAAGAGGTAACTTAAAAGAAGTTATTGTTGTTGGCTTATCAGGCAATGTTCATCGCCATAAGCTTTGATAGAAAACAGCAAAGCAGGTACACCTCTTTGCCTTTGAAGAATAAGCGTGAAATCGAGCAGCCAGTGTACTGACCCACCCGATTTATTCTTCTCTGTCGCAAAATTAAGAATAAAAATTGAAATAACAAAATAAAAGAAAGAAAAATTATGTATTATGTTTCAAAAAGAATGGAGATTGCCGCTTGTCATAAGCTGAATCTCTCTTATGAAAGCAAGTGCGCCAACCTTCATGGGCATAATTGGATTATTACTGTCTATTGCAAGGCTGAAAAGCTGAACAAGGATGGTATGGTGATGGACTTCAAGCATATTAAGCAGAAGATTCACGGCTACCTCGACCACGGCAACCTCAACGAGCTTTTGCCTTTCAATCCTACTGCTGAGAATATCGCCAAATGGATTGTTGTTCAGTTCCCAGAGTGCTACAAGGCACAGGTACAGGAGAGTGAAGGCAATATCGCCGTTTATTGTGACGATGATAAGATTGACGGAAAGGAGGCTCTCTAATGGCTAAGTACAAGGTAAATGAAATCTTCTACTCTATCCAAGGTGAGGGAAGACATGCAGGTAGAGCGGCTATCTTCGTCCGCTTCTCGGGTTGTAATTTAAAGTGTCCATTCTGTGATACCGATTTTAAGAAGTATGAGGAAATTGGAGCTATTGATATTCTGAATAAGATTCAGTTGCTCTCACCCGATTGCAAATTCGTTGTCTTCACGGGCGGTGAGCCTACATTGCAAGTGGATGAGGAGCTTACTACCCTTCTCCAAAATTGGGGCTACTATATTGCTATGGAGACCAACGGAACGCACAAGATTCCAGGTGGTATCAACTGGGTTACTTGCTCTCCTAAGTGCTTATTCGTTAAGGGCGCAGAACCTATCATTAAGGTTGCTACTGAGGTGAAGGTTGTCTTTGATGGTGAGCACGAGATTACCGATTGCAATATTGATGCAGATTACTACTACGTTCAGCCTTGTGATACGGGTGATACGAAGAAGAATGCTGAGATTCTGAAACAGACAGTTGCTTTCGTTAAGGCTAACCCTAAATGGCGGCTTTCCTTACAGCAGCAGAAGATTCTCAATGTGAAGTAAATCATTTTGCCTATGAATAAGAAGAAAAAAGAAAGCCCAACAAAGTATCGCCCTATCTGCTTTTATTGTGGTGGGGTGATTTGTTGGGATTCATCAGGTGACCGCAGCGAGGATGATGATTCCGTAGTAGATTACTATCATTGTATGCAATGCGGTACTTCTTATGAGGTATGTCAGCCAAATGAGGAGGAGAAACAAGATTATAAAGGATATTGGAAAGATAAATAATATGGCTAAGATTACAAAAGAAACAGCAGAAAAGCATATGAAAGAACTCTTGGAGTATATCGGTGAAGACCCTAACCGTAAGGGCTTAGAGGGTACGCCCGACCGCATTATTAGAATGTGGAAAGAAATATTCAGAGGTTATGACCCTTCACAGAAGCCGAAGATTACCACCTTTGATAACAATGATGACGGTATCGTCTATGATAACATGGTTATCGACCAAGGCGATTTCCATTCAAACTGCGAGCATCATTGTGTTTGGTTTTGGGGCAAGTATTGGTTCGCATATATTCCGAACCCAAAGGGCAAGATTCTCGGTATCTCTAAGATTGGTCGTGTAGTTGATTACTGCTCCGCTCGCTTACAGATACAGGAGCGATTGGTACACGACATCGTAGATATGCTGAAAAATGCTCTCGGTAGCGAATACCCACCACTTGGTATTGCTCTCGTGATGAAGGGTCATCATTCTTGCAAAGAGTTCAGAGGCGCAAAGAAGAAGGGTATTATGACCTCTTCTTACCTTGAAGGTGCATTCAAAGACGACCCACAAGTGAGGGCTGAGTTTATGAACCTCGTAAATGGTGATAAGTATGAAGGTTAAGTCTGTCAAAACACAAATCTTGGAGGAAGTGGGTTTTCTGCTTCCTACCAAGAAACTTCTTTCCTCTAAGGAAAAGGTTGAAATCATGGAGCAGTTTTTGATGATGCCAGCTTGCGAAGTGGTGAAGCTACAGCAAGATGGGCGTAAGGCTGTTTTTGTTCAGCAGATAGCAAAATTGCTCTATAACAACAATCTCGGAGAGTATTTCGATGTGCTGAAAATGTGCCGAGATATGGCAGCAGAGGAAGAAGAAAATAAAGGTGCTTCTCTTAAATAAAAGCTATTGTTGGGAATAAATTAGGAATAAAAGTTATTAATATGCCATTATCAAGAGATGAAAGCAAGCGTAAAAAACAGCTTGCAAACCTTGAAAAAGGTAAGTTTAAAAAAGGTGGAGTTGGCAACCCGAAAGGCAGACCGCCAAAGCCTAAGACGATGTCATTGTTCATCGAGGAAATGAAGGAGAAGGGTTACGAAGTGCCTTCCTCTCAGATTATCGCAGAGTCTTTTCTGTATATCGCTACGCTGCCCGAAGATGAATTAAAGGCGGTGTTGGCTGATAAGTCACGCCCGATGATGCAACGCATTATTGCCAAGGGAATACTTGATAAGAAAGGGCTTGATGTGCTCGAAAGAGTTATTGATAGAGCCTACGGAAAGATTCAGCGCATTGACCTTACAAGCAAGGGCGAGCAGATTAAGCAAGACCCATTGCAAGTACACGTTGTTACCAATAATGAAGAGTATCAGAAGATTCTCGCTGAGATTCAGAAAGAGAAAGAAAAGAAGGATGCTGAGCCAGATAAAAATATAGGAGAATAAATATATGGAAATACAGAAGAAATGGGCTATGCCAAGTGGTGATACTTTCGGTATAAAGCCAATCAAAGAACTTTTTGATAAATATAATAAAGGTGGTGTTATTATTGACCCATTCGCAAAGGATTGCAAGCTCGGAACAATTCGCAATGACTTAAATCCGAACTGTGATACTCAGTATCACCTTGACGCATTAAAGTTCCTTCAAGGGCAGAAATCCAACTCTGCTGATATGGTATTATACGACCCACCTTATAGTGTAACACAAGCATCTTTGCTATATAAGGATTTTGGTAAAGAGAAATTGGAGATAAATGTCTCTAATGCCAAATATTGGTCTTTATGTAAGAAGGAGATTGCAAGAATATTAAAGAATGAAGGTATCTGTATTTCTTGTGGTTGGAATACACAAGGAATAGGAAAATGTAACGGAGCGGTATGTAAAGAGATTCTTATCGTAGCACATGGCGGTTCGCACAACGATACCTTAGTCACAGTTGATGAAATAAAGAAATAAGAGCAAATAAAGGATAACAGAGATATGCCGCACGTATATTTAGCAAAGAACTACATGAGGGTAAAGGCAGCGAAAGAAGCAGGGTTCACAACTTGCTCTCTTCAAGGAAGCTCACGCTCTGCGAAGACCTATTCTGTTGTGCAGTTCCTTTGTATGCTTTGCTTCAACTATGCTGGAACGACCGTTTCCATCATTCGTGCTGGTATGCCTTCCATTAAACGAACTGTCTATCGTGACTTCAAGGATATAATGCTTAACTTTGGTTGGTGGGATGATAAGTGCATGAATAAATCGGAGTTCGTTTATACTTTCCCTAACGGCTCTTGGATTGAGTTCTTCTCCACCGATAACGAGCAGAAGGTGCGTGGTTCTAAGCGTAAGATACTTTTCGTAAATGAGGCGAATGAGCTTTCTTTCATCGAATGGCAGCAGCTACAGATGCGTACCACGGAGTTCTCTATCCTTGATTATAACCCTTCCTTCTCAGAAGACCATTGGATAAATCAGGTAAACGAAGAAAAAAGCACTTATTGGTTTATCTCCACTTATAAGGATAACCCTTTTCTCGAACCAAAGGTTATTGCTGAGATTGAGAGCCTTAAATGGAAGAATCCGAGCCTTTGGCGTATCTATGGGTTAGGATTGCGCTCTATGGTTGAGGGCTTGATTTTTAAGAATGTAGTCATTGATGATTATATTCCTATACAAGCGCACAGACACCGATACAGAGGTATTGACTTCGGTTACTCCAATGACCCTACGGCGATTGTTGATGTGTATATCTACGGAAAGATTATCTATATAGATGAAATATGCTATCAGACAGAAATGCTTGCTTCTGATATTATTAGGGTATTGAAAGAGGATAAAAAAAATATTGAGGTAATATCAGAGAGTGCCGACCCTCGTCTGATTGATGAAATCTATAATGCTGGTATTGATATAAAACCTGTAAAGAAGTTCGCAGGTTCTATTCAAGCTGGTATTATGAAGATGCAAGAATACACAATTCATATAACAAAACGCTCTACAAATGTAAGGAGGGAATTTAATAATTATACCTACCGCCAAGATAAGGAAGGAAAGTGGCTTAATGAGCCTATAGATATGTATAATCACGCTATAGATGCATGCCGATATGTTGTTATGGAGAAGTTATTGGGCGATTATGGCAGCGGAATGCAAGCCGCCGACATTCTCGGTCTGATGGGTTAAAATCGAAATGCTTATGAAACGAATATATGATAAACAACCAAGGGAGCATCATCGTAAACGCTCCCACTATAATAGCAGAGGAGTAGCCAAATTATCCTTTGGTAATGAGAAGGCAGCCGCAAGATACATAAAGAAAAAGCGGCTGCTCGGTTACTCCGCATACCTTTGCAACGAGTGCAATCATTGGCATATTGGAAGACTGCCGAAATAGGCGTTTTTCTTTTGTTTACACAGGTTTTCTTCTTTATACCTATATAAGTTATATTATTGCTAACTTTGCCTTATTATAACAAAAAATATTCATATATGAGAGCAATAGAACAGATAGTAGCAATACAAGATGCGAACACAGTCCGCTCGGTATTGACCGCAAGGAAAAAAGGCTTTAAGACACCACTGAGTGCGCTTGAAGGACAATGGAATCCGTCAAAGCATAAAATCTTTGATGAGGATTTCCGTCCTAAGAAACGAATCAAAGTACCTACGGGTCAGTATGACCCTATCACGCAAAAACCGATTTACAAGGATAAGAAAGTTGAGCCCGTAAGAATCGCAATCCCTGCTCAGAAGTCAATCGTAAATCTTACTGTGGGTTTCTTGCTTATGAATGCCGTTACCTATAAAGCTACAGCACATGGTGTTGATATAAAGAAGATGGACGATAAGCAGCAGAAGCTATATGACGGCATCATGCACTGCTATCACGACAACAAGATGAAGTACTTCGATAAGCGACTTGCCCGTACCCTCTTCAAGGAATGTGAGTGCGCTGAGTTATGGTATATGCCAACAGACGCAGAAGGAAAGCTCCGAGGTGAAATCCGAGTTCAGTTGCTTTCACCTTCAAATGGTGATAAGCTCTACCCTCATTTCAACGACTTCCACATCATGGACGGCTTCGCCCGTGAATACTATGTATATGATGAGCTTGGAAAATCTGAGCTACATTTTGATGTATATACAGATAGATTGTGCTATCAGTACACAAATATTGATGGCGCAGGATGGAAGCTTATCTCTGCCCTACCTCATGGCTTCACCAAAGTGCCTGTCGTTTACTATAGACAAGACCAAGCAGAGTGGGAAGATGTTCAATGGGCTATTGATAGAGTGGAGACTTGTATCTCAAATTGGGGTGATACGAATGACTATTTCGGTACGCCTAAGTACTTTATCAAAGGTCGTTTGGAGGGCTTCGCAGAAAAGGGTGAGCAAGGTGCTGTATTTCAAGGTGGCAGTGATGCAAGTATGAACGTCCTTTCTTGGGATAAATCACCTGAGAGTGTGAAGGGTGAAATTGCTTATCTCTTCAATATTATCTATTCATTTACCTCAACAGCCGATATTAGCTTTGAGAATATGAAGACTTTGGGCAGCAACACCTCGGGTGCGGCTATCCGTTTGATGTTCACCGCTCCTTATATGAAAGCAGATTTAAAGACAGAAATGTTTGGTGAAATGTTCACTCGCCGCTCGAATATCGTAGCTAACGGCATCTGTAATACGGGAGTTTACGTAAAGGGTATCGACCAGAGTGTTGCTGAGCAGATTGACTTTGAGCCAGTCTTCAAGCCATATCTGCCAAAGAATGATGTTGAAATGTTGCAACTTATCACTTCATCCAATGGTGGTGCGAAATCTACCTCTAATCGCCGTGCAATCGAATTGAACCCTCTTAATGATGACCCTGATAAGGTTGAGGAAGAAATGAAGAGTGAACAGAAAGAAGCGTTGGCGCAGCAAGCAGCCCTTTCGGGACTTGGTAGTGCCGCAAGTGGAAGTCAGTCAGTTTCCAATGAAGAAGAGGAAGAAGAATAACTATGTCAAAGAAGCTCACATCAAAACAGCAGAAAGAACAACTGAATAATCTGTTCGCCGTTTATAACAAGCGGTTGGGCAGATTATACAGCGATTATGTCAAGAAGCTCACCTCTCTTGGCTATGGAGAAGATGTGCTCGAAGATGATGCGCTTTTTAACTTTGATAACTTTCCGCAGTTAAAGGCTCGTTTGAACGACATCTTTAATGATTACTATCAGAATAGCCTTCTTTGTTATAAGAGCGGCATCACCGATGGCGTTGCGTTGGCGTATAACCACGATGAAATGGTTATAGGCGGTTATTCCGTACTTACTGATAAAGCTATAAGGGTCGCACGAGATACCGCCGCAGCCACGTTTATTTCAAATCGTTTGAAAACAAAGAACGGATTGAATCTCGCTCAGACTATTTGGAACTACTGCCAACAAACGAAGAGTGAGTTTGAAATGGCTATGAGTAATACCATTGCGGACGGAATCAAAAAAGGCTCATCAGCAGAGGAAGTAGGCAAGAGCATACGAAAGTATCTCAACGACCCCGATATGATGTACCGCCGTTATCATACTATCAAGGTTCAGAAGAACGGAAAGAAGAAAGATGTTGTAACTTGGCGCAGACGTAGAATCATTGATGGCAAGGTGCGCTTCGTTGAAGAGCCATTGGAGAAGGTAGGCATGGGCATTTACCGCTCGGCGAGAAAGAACGCTCTCAGAGTAGCAAGAACGGAGATAAATTCCGCATATCATAAGGCAAGAAATGAGCGATGGCAGAACGAACCATTCGTTATCGGTCAGTATATTCACGTATCTCCACAGCACAATATTGATGACATATGCAACGACCTTGAAGGTCGATATCCGAAAGATTACGTATGGATTTCTTGGCATCCTCAATGTATCTGTACCTCAGACCCTATCACCATACAAGGCGAGGAGAAGAAGGAATTTTATAAACGCTTGATGGCTGGCGAGGATATGAGTAACTACGTATCCCCTTTTGCCGTGCTCACTATGCCAGAAAAGTACAATCAGTACATCAAGGATAACTCCGAAGCTATCGTGAAGGCAGGAATGAGGGGTAAATTGGCTTGGCATTTACAAGATAACACAAAGTATTGGGCACATCTTTTAAGCCCGTCAGACCGCAAGAAATTGGGGTTAAAGGCGGTTTCTTCTAAGGAGCTTATACTTGCGAAGGCAAAGGAACGCCACGCCCTTAGAACTAAGGAGCAGATAGATAAAATACAGAGCCGATGGGATAAGCATAGACGTGACTATTACAATGGCTTGGTTCATAATCTGCTCGGAAGCAAATCTGTTACGGATATAAAGAGCCAAGACCTCTTTGAACGTTACTATGCTATCCGCTACGCAATCAAGGACAAAAAGAGTGCTTCTGAGATAGCTTCTTTGTTTGATAGATTCAAGCGAGGTTATCAGACTAAACTTGCATGGACTGACCGCAAGGTTGCAATGAATGTTATGAAGGTGGCTGCTAATTACGGAGAAACCGATGTTTCTTCCGTTCTAAGCGCATTAAAATCTGCTGACTATACATTAGCAAGGAAAGAAGCAAAAACGCTCGCAAATACCATTTCTGCCATTAAAAAGGATGAATTATCACTTTCCACTCTCATCCCTGATGTCAATAAGTGGCATAAGCAGTTCACGTCCCAGGAATTGCACGGAGTATATGATGCCGTAGAAGCGAAGTTGGCTCAATGGCAAAGCTTGACGCTTGAACAGAAAGCGAAGAAACTACAATTTGAAGCTATTGATTTCCTTGGCGGCAATATGCACGGGGTTCAGCAGAAGTATGCCACTTGGAAGGTATCGCAAGCGGCATATCTAAAAAAGCTTGATGAGGTAAATACGGCGATTGATTGGATAAATATCAATAAAGCTTATGCTGACGTAAAAGGCTATAGTACGCAGAGTAAAGTCTATCACAAGATACTCTTTGACCTCAAAAATGCTATGGTCGCACAAGATAAAGACTTGGCAAAGCAGCTTATCCAAGAGGCGCAAGATAAGAAGAACTCTCTCATTCAATTAAAAGCCAAGAGAGCAGCAAACAAAGGCGGAAATGGTTCAATCCCATTCGATGCCGACGCTTATTCACAAGCGAGAAAAGATGCGGCTGTTTGGGCGAAAAATACAAAAGATGCCGATGATGTTCTTAGAGCAAAATGTGGTGAGGTATGGCGCAATGCAACCGATGAGGAAAAAAATGCTATCTTTGGATATACGAGTTCGTACCATAACATCAATGAACCTTTGCGAGGTCTCACCTACTATGGTTCAGCAGCAGATACACAGCTTGGTTTAGATAGAATCCCATTGATGGAAAGCATCATTAATAAATCGTACTACGATAAAGATATTTGGCTACAACGAGGTGGAGGTATGGTTGAGCTTAAAAAATTCGGCTTATCCAATTATGCTTACGCCACAGATGCAGAAATCATGGCTCTTGTAGGCAAAGAAGGCACGGAAGGAGCTTTTACCTCTGCTGGCGTGGCAAAAGGTAAAGGTTTGGGTGGAAATGTTATCACCAATATCTATGCACCTAGAGGAACGAAGATGATGTATGCTGAGCCGTATTCGAGCTTCGGAAATGGTTCGGGTCGCTCTTGGGATGGAATCGCAAAACAATCTACTTTCGGAAGCGAGAGTGAAATCATCCTACAGCGTGGAACTACATTTAGAGTTACTAAGGTAGAAAAAAGCGGTAATACCTGGTATATAGATGTTGAAGTGATAAATCAAGATGTACTTCCATTCCCGTATATCGGTGGTTATCCATACAAATAAAGAAAAGCCCCCGTTATTATTCACGAGGGCTTTTCTTGTAATACGTCTTATCATAAAAATCCTTGAAACTCTCAACGCCTTCCTTCATAGGAAGTTTGTTAAGATGAAGATAGCGGTTGAATAAAAGGGCTTTCAATGTGGCAGGGGTATCATCTGTATCATTGAAGGTTCTTAACCCTACCGCAATATACTCATTCAACATTTCATTAAGGAACATTTTCTGTTGTCCTTTATAAACTTTCAAAGTAAATTCTACCCATTTCTTTTCCCATTCCCAAAGAAGTGCTTCAATGCAATCTTTCCAAGGGTTTTCTGCTTCACCTTTGAAGTATCGGCAGAACTTGATTAAATCTTCCTTATTCGCCATATCTATCAATAAATTTAGTTACTACATTCTTCATATCCAAAGGGAGATAGTTCAATGCTTTCTCCTTCATTTCTTGTGGAATACCAAAGAGTGGCTGAGCGATTGAACCAACGATTGCTCCCATCGTATCGCTATCACCGCCGTATGATACAGCATTTCTGATTGCATCCTCGAAGCTATCACTATCAAGGACTATTCTAAAGGCAAGAGGGACGCACTCTTGGCAAGTTTCTGCCCATCTACCTCTTGGTACAAGATTCTTATTCCAATCAGAGCCGTAATATATTATCGCTGCTGTATCAATAAAACTTTTGCTTTTATATTTTTTCAAATCACAGATACAATCTGCTACCGCAGCAGCACCAATTAGTCCTTCAATGTGACTATGTGATACCTTTGCACTCATCATTGCTTGACGAATGGCATCATTGCCCTTATTGAATGCCCAACCCACAGGACTAACTCTCATAGCTGCTCCATTTCCAAAACTATCATAAGGCTGTGGATTCGAGCTACGAACCCATTTTGAGAAGCTTGCGCCATACCCACCCATTGGGTTTAGATACTTCTGACACCAGTTTTGAAGCGATATACGATAATCTCCGACATTCGGCTTTTCATTACCGCCTTTTCGAAGAATAGCATCGGCTACGGCTATTGTACAGATGGTGTCATCTGTAAAATTACAACCTTCGTCAAATAGTTCAAAATTATAATCAAATGTGTTATCAAACTCATATTTAGAGCCTACAATATCACCTATAATTGCTCCTATCATAACTGTATCTCCTATTTTAATGTTAATTATTCGCAAATTTACGAAGAAATATTCAGATAACCAAATATTTTTTATTACTTTTGCATTAATTGTTGTATCGAGTGCGTATCTCCTATGTGCTCACAACGTTAAACAAAACAATTATTTACACTTAGCATCGTCCTCATTCGTATCTCCGAGGGCGGTGCTTTTTGTTTATAAGAACTCCTTTAAAGCAACGTGATAAACGTCATATATCAGGCGAGTTACGTATAATACCGCAACCTTATCAATAACGAAAAAAGGATAAGGCTTACCCTCTTCGATGATTGTGTTCAACGATAATTTCGGGTACTTGGCTGAATACAGCTTCAATGCTTTCAGAAGTTCATTCAACCTTTCTTCCCCGAATGATTGCTTTATCTTCTCCTGATTTCTGAGAGCGAAACGAGCCATAAATTAATTACTTTCGATAATTGTGAATACGTTCTCTATCATATCGTTACCGAAAAGTGTAGCTATAACATAAGTTTCATTTTTGTTTGGTTTAACCTTATCTATTAGACATTCTTCCATTCTAAAGACTTTCTTTAGTAAGGTAGTTCTTGCTAACTTTATGCTTTCAAAGCCACCACCAAGTATTCCTTTTTCTCTATTCACCACTCTACGAGGAGCGTTCTTTACGTTTATCGCTGTTCTATATGTTACAAGATTTATCTGATACATAATCTATATTTATTTACTTTTCTACTTCATAAAGGTATTGAATATCCCCACCGCCAAGAGTGAGGATAACCGAAGGCTCACCGAGCATTGGCTGCTTATGGAAATCACACCAATACCAGTGATTCCGTTTCAGCTTACCTTCTATCACATTCAGCTCCAAATCATTCTTTTTAGGAGCTTCAAGATAATCCTTGCCTTGTCGCATATCCAAGCGATGTAAGGCTAAAAGTACGTCAAATGCTCTCATATCTTACTCAGCTTTATCAACGACAACAAGGTTTTCTAATCTAGCCAAGAATGTGTGGTAATCATCCTCGCAGGGAATAACTTGACCGCCCGTTGGTGTGGTCTTGCAATTAAGCTTTATAGATGTTACTATATCGCCATTTCGGGAAGGTTCAACGTAAGCGATATTATCTATATTAATAAGGGAGCAATGCTCCTGGTATTTTACCTCAATAAACTTTGCCATAACTAAATCTCCTTTATTTTATTAGTTTTAAAATCATAAGAATAACCATTATTCTCCATTATATTCAGAAGAAAGTTCTTCTCCCATTCATTTGCGTATCGTAAGCAACCTGACGAGTATTTAATGTTTGTACTCATATTTCCTTTGCCTACACCGAAAGATTTGAATGCGAACGAGTATTTTATGTGAGCCTCTATCCAGTCATCGTTATGAATATTTGACAAGATAAAAACACAACTTTCACCTCTTTCGTCATTATAAAACCTAAGTATATCTCCTTCTTTGTACATAAGCTATTCACATCTATCAAGATACTCTTTCCAAGCCTTATCAAAGACAGGCTTGATGAATATATTATTTCTTACATCACTCATTGTTATCCCAAGGGCAAGCACGGCTTCTTCTGGGTTGTATGTATAGCCGCATTCGTGGTTTGCGAACTCATACATGAAAGCATCTTTCAAGCCTTCATCTGTCTTTATGAGCTCCAAGATTTCCTTATCGTGACGTTTACGCATTTCCTCGAAAAGGTAAACGTCAGAGGCAAGGCAGAATGCGCCGCAACCGAGTGAGCGAATCTTCATCAAGTTCTCCTTCGAGGTAGTCAGTCCCCACTCCTTCATCATCTTCTCAAACTGCTCATCACCGAAAGCAGCCTTCAAAGGCAAGGTATTATTCTCCTCACGATGCTTCTTCTTTAATTCTGCGTACTTATTCATAATTGTATCTCCTTTTAAAAATTGTTCGTATTCAAATATGACAGATAGGCATTACAGCCTAATCTGCTAAACTTCGATTTGTAGCAAGTGCTATACTTTTCACAGCTATAACACTTGCTTAGAAATTCTTGTTTACTCATATCCTTTAGATTTCAACGACTTCAATACCTTTCTTTGGATTCTTGGTTGCTCTATCCAAGCTAATCTTGCCATTGAATACCCCCTTGACGAGAGCATAGAATGTGGTGCGTTTGATACCATTTTCCTCGATTGTAGGAACTTTGCCGTATCGTTCGCATTCAATACCCTTATCGGTGAGAATGGTATTGATTTCCATTACGCCGTAGTAGGATTCCTCGAAACGCTTCTGAATGATTTTGCCGCATACCTTTACCTGATTGCCCTTCTGAATACTAAGCTCTGGCTTCAAGCTATCCTCATAGGCTTTCACAAGGAAGAAAGCATATACATCTTGCTCTTGGAAGCAATAGAAGTTCTTTGCTACCGCAAGCATATCCTCTTCAAATTCGGTCTTAGGCTGAATCTTTGCACCGAACTCGCAAACTGCCTTCACGTAAGCTTCATCAACCTTGAACTTTTTGCTATTCAAAATAGTGTCGATGCCATCCAAAGTAGCTGAGCGATAACGGACGTGTTCAACTTTTGTTCCCTTCTTATATACGGGACAAATATCATACTGAGCTTTCGCTGCCATAATAAGGTCGGATTTAAGGATAGCATTCTTATAGCTTGAATCCTTTCTGCCGCCCCATTTCTCAATATCACCAAACTCATCATCAGTAGCATAACTGATTCTGTAATCATAGAGTTCATAGAGCTTTTTGGTAAAGTCGGATATGTAGTACATATCATTAATACCAAACTTCTTGATACATTCGCAACCTACTTGTAATTCCTCGCCCGTCTTCACATTTTCAACGACATAGGCATTCTTGCACCAATGACCGCAAAAGTCACATTTACCATAGTCTGCTCCGTGCGCAGGGTTCTTAAAAATAAGCTCCTTGGTTGGGTCGGCAGGAGTAAAAGCATCGTCCTTATATGTAGCAAGGAGTCTCCAACCGCTCTGCTCTGGTATGTCTATCGTAAGGTCACATACCTCATGGAAAACCTCGATTCTCTGCCCTCCAATTCCTTCTTCATTGATTACTGGATGATAAAACAACTTCTCATAAGGTTTACCTAAGGAGTAAGCGAAGTCCTTTACATTCTTACGTGTCTTTTCCGCAAACTTCTTGAATGCGTCAACTGACTCTGAAGGAATAAACGTCTTTATTGTATTCATCACTCTTATGTTTTAGTCTAATAAACAATTCTTTCTTATCTTCACTTCAATTTCATCCATTGTATAGACTTTGTTGTCTGTAGAAATAACAAATGTACCATCTTCTTGTGGAAGAAATGAGTATAGGTAATTATAATAGTATGTAACAGAAAGTTTTGGGTACTTATCAGGATAAGTAAACTTTATCTCTAGAGTGATGTAGCCATCTGTCTCTTTTACCAATACCATGAGTTTTTGCAAGAGCTCATAGCATTTATTATAAGCTTTTTCGTAATCTTCAAATCGTTTCATTGTCGTATCTCCTATAATTTAATTATTAAACCTATTTATTAATTATCTACACCGCAAAATTAATAATTTCTTTTGAGATTACCAAATTTTCTCTATAATTTTATTAATATTTTAATAGCTTTTAATATATCGATATGTAAATTAAGGTTATTTTAATATAAAAAATGCAATATAAATATATAGTAATCAATTTTTCGCTACCTTTGTACACGCAACCAAATCAGACGAGTTATGACACAGATTTATGACGCATCACCAAAGGAGTTGGCGACAATGGCTCAACGCTACCTCCATGATGGAATATTAAGCAGAGCCACATATTGCTATGAGCGACTGATGTACCTCGGTTGCTTGCGTAGAACGGGGTATCTTCGCCTTGCCTTAGTATATACCAAGCAAGGAAAAGATAACGCCGCTGAGCGTGTTTTAAATAGGTATCGTGCAATTTATAAATATTAATATAGGAGATATAAAATATGAAGAAGCTTTTATTTATCGGAGCTATGCTATTCTTTACGATACAAACATTCGCACAAGAGTGGTCGAGTACTTTACATAAGGCAGATGAACTAAGAGGAACAAAAGAGTATGTATCATTTATGTATGAGGATGAAGAGAAGAATACTTTTATCTTCTGGTCTCATTATAAAAATGATTTTAGAATCATTTGCAATGAAGGTATCTTTGATTACGATAAGAATAACTCCTTTGTGGCTACATTTGGATATTATGATGAGAATGGGCAGCTCAAAAAGAAACAGAAGATAACTATGTTCTTGGAGAGTGGAAATCCTAAAACGGCATCACCTGGAATGTTTAAGAAAGGAGAGGTAGTAAAATACCTAAAAGAAGGTCGTGGATATATAAGAATCCTTGCGAAACAATTTGAAAGAGTATCATTGTGGGAAATGAAAATTCCTTGTATGGATAAATAACAATGAAAGAGATAGAGCAGATAAATACTCATCCATTAAAGGAAATCTTTGAGGGTGAAGCATCAGGGTTCACGCCTTGGCTTACAAAGAATATTGGTGTGCTGGCTGAAAAGCTTGGTATCAATATATCAGAGGCAGAGAAAGAGCATAAGCTGGAGACAATGAAAGTTGATATTATAGCCAAGGCAGGTGATGATGGCGAGAAAAGCATAATCATAGAAAACCAGTTCGGCGATAGTGATTCAGACCATCTTGGAAAGGTGATAACGTATGCCGCTCATCATCATGCCGACTATGCTGTATGGATAGTTGAGAAAGCGAGAGCGGAGCATATCAGTGCCATTCAAATGCTAAATGACTCAACCATACAATGTAACTTCTTTCTTGTGGAGGTAACGGCTGTAAGTATTGGCGATTCAAAACCTGCACTTCTATTTGATATTGTATGCCAACCACCTTATGAAAAGAATGAAGCTTCGCCGAAGTCAAATACAGAGCAAAGGCTGATTGATTTCTGGACGGCATTCAATGAATATGCAAGCAAGAATGGGGCGAATTTCCAAAAGATGCCACAGAGCTATCACTGGATGAATATATCTACAGGAACGACAAAGGTACATTATGACCTTTTCATCCGCAAAGGTTCTGTATCTGTCCGTTTATTGCTTGATGGTTCTGATAAGGCTGAGAATAAGAAGCATTACAGAATGATAGAAAAGGATAAGGATTCTATCAATGAGGCATTCGGCAAGCCGCTCCTTCAGTGGAATATAGCAGAGGATAATAAAACAAGCGTTATCTTTGCGACAAACTATGAAAGAGGCGGTTATGAGCAAGATGATTGGAAGCCTATCTTTGCCTGGTTGCTTGAAGCTTACAAGAAACTATCAAAGATATTCAAGCCATATATAGAAAAGATAAAGAGTGAGGTATAACCGCCCCACTCTTTTCTTGTATATTACTTTGGCGTGCCTAAGTAATCGTTAAATCGCCTCACGACCTTCAATCACATTCAGATAGATATTGCCGCCCAAGATACCACTGAATGCCATTACGGCGTTGCCCATACTCTTAGCGAAGGTCTCCGCTTCCTTTGAATCCTCGATACCCTCGTTTGCGAAGAATGTAAGAGTCTTCTCCTGAATGGCGATAATCTCCTTCAAGAGGGTGATGCACCGCACGGTCTTATCACTAACTGAATACTGAACTGAATTATCTTTATTCTCCATGATTACTTTCTCCTTATAAATTAATTATTAGACTGATTATTTGCGCTTTGAACTGCTTTCTCACCGTTTATCTTGGCGATAGCTGTCTTTACATTAAAATCATTATTGTAAAGAGCAAGAATAAAACGCTTGCCACGTTGATTCCATACAAGATTTACTTTTGTGCCCGTAGAACCATCACCCTTGATATAAATCTGAATTAATAAAGTTTAATAGCTTTCTTGCTAAGAATCAGCAATTTATTTCTTTACCTTGATAAACTTATTATACTTATCTGTGATTAGCTGTCGTTCCTCTACCAGATTATCTACCTGTATAGTATGCTGATGAACAGCCCAATCATAATCAGCTTTGTTGTTTTCTTTGAATGCCTTGTCGGTTCTCTGTAACATCAAATCATCGTAGCCTTTTTTCTTCTCATTAAATGTGTCCATAACTGCCTGGGCGAAAGAATCAGTAAATGCTTTCTGTTCCTTCGCTGGCATATCATAGAGGTTCTTGTATGTGTCCATAACCTTATTGGCTTCGTCCATTGTACTGACTTTTCCGCTAAGAGAACTCTGTGTTCTGTTCTGCGCAGCGTTATTGCTGCTTATGGTGCGAGTACCACCGCTTGACTTGCTCATATTCTTTATATTTTAAATTGTTATTTTGTGCAAAGATAATCAATTCTCCTATTACTTACAATAGAACCAATATATGCTGTGTAAACTTTTAGAAGGGAGCAGCAGCCGAGACCGCCGCCCCCAAGAGATACAACATATATTAAGATGAAATGATAATCAGTTTTTGACAATCAAACACAGGAACGGCGACTGCTGTATGATTCCATATTTCAAATTCCATAGAATTGAGGCATTCTTCAACAGTTATCGCAGATAGCTTCTTCTTTGTATATTTAGAGTAAACATCTCCATACGAAATCAGCCTACGCATATCTTTTTTATCCATACCCTACGCTCCTTTCTTGAATCTTTTTGCACCATCCTTGAGCTCGCAGAAGCCATCCTCCTCTCGCAAATTATAAAGAGCTTGCGTTTCTTCGGGCATACTATAAAAAGCCGAAATACGAGCCTTCTTTGCGTTGATAGGATTGTAGATAGTCCTTATTATGTCAGACCATACGTCGAGAACCCTCTTATCTTTGACGATATTATCACGGAACTTCTCTGCTTCATCGTGCATGATGTCGTATAAGCAGTTATCCGCTTGCGTGAATGCCATTTTAGCACGATGATTCTCGTAGCTTGGAGCAATATCAACTCCATACTCCCTTTCTGTAATCTCCATAACGTGTTTATGAGTATCATTAATCTGCTGTACAAGGTTCTGAATGGTGATAGCATAAGAACAGAGATAAGGGTTATACTTGCATTTAAGATTGCGAAGCTTATCTTCAATCATCTTACGCAACTTCTCAACCTTATCCTTAATCAAATCCCACAGATAAGTAGAATATTCATTATAGTAATCCTCATCCATGTGTCGCTCATACAACTTCATCGTGTTACGGACGGATTTCTGACAATCGGTAAAGTGCTTTTTAAGATTGAACTTAAACACCTTCTTCTTATCAAAAACCTCCTTAGAAATAAGAAGGAAGTTATCTGCCAAGATAAACTCCATATAGCAGCTTTGGCAGAGGGTAGAATAAGCGTAATCAAGGGCTTTCTGAATCTGCTCGTTATCAATGCCGCTCGGCACATAGACAACGGCTTTATAGCCCGAAACGTCCGTTTCTACATATCTTCCTTTATCTATATTGCAATCATTGTGATTGCCTAATAAAACAGGTGTTCCCATACTCTACTCCTCCTTATCTCCATTACCTTGAATGAGGCAAGCAAATACGCCTACGCTCATAATAACCGCCATAAAAATAACAAATCCCATACCTTATCCCTCCTTCTCTTTTAAGAACCGCACAAGGCTGTTGTAATTCTGACTAAAGCAGTTGAGAACCTTAATTTGCTCACTACGTGCCAAATCCTCGAACTGTACCACTTTATCATTTTTATCCTTTATAGTCATACCGCAAAGGTCGCCACCGAGTTCAAGTGTGATTGTTAGACTAATATCTTTCTTACTCATAATAAAGCTATTTTTTAAATTTACGATAATGATAATATTTTTTGTATTTATGGCGCACAGAAGAGTACTTTTGAAGATTTTTATCATATTCCTCACGAGGATAAGAGAATGCGCCTTCAGAAAGAGCTATACGCTCAAAATCGGCATACTTCTTATCATATCCAAGAAGCTCAACCAAATCCTTCGGATAACACCATGCAATCTGTAGTTTCTGTGGTTCATCTTTCTCTGGCGGAAACCTTATTGAACCTATATCCTGGTAACGTTTTGCATCAGGCATTCTCATATCCTCAATATAAGGTTGTAACTCACCACTTCTTACGTCTCTGAAAAAGACAAAGATAGCATTACTACCACAAGGCTCAGTAACAGGGTGGAGTATCTTATCAATACGTTCTTTCTGTTCTTTCTGATTTTGTTTATAGCCTTTCTTGTACCCTCGAATAAAAGCCTCCGAACATACTTTAAGCAAACCATCTGGGCAAATATGATGATTGCATTGCCCACAATGACGTTCATTGCCGTTAGCTATTTTAGCTTTATCTTCTAAACTTAATCTCTTTGTCATATTATTACAGATTAATTATTAATATTCCATTATCAAGCAATACGCATCCCATAACGAACAGAATCATCAAGAATGCCGTGATGCATAACCTTTCACTAAGAGTGATAACACCTTCTATCTTTCCGCTTATCGCCCCAACAGCGGTAACGCTGCTGAATGCGGTAACTATTGCGCCTATAACGATTAATATTTCTCCTGTTCCCATTTTTCAACCTTCCATTCTTCTGTAATATCCATCTGTTCACGATATTCCTTTACCGCATTGGTAAAATAAGGAGAGATATTCAAATCCTTAACGAAAGAAGTAATGGTCTCCGTCTGATGATAATTATCACCTTGTACCCATCCATCATCCTCTTTAACGAAGCAGAAAACGGCAAAACAAGATTTCTGTTCGCCCGTTTCATTATCCCATATCTGTTGCCTTCTTGCACAGAACTTCATTGTTCGTTCGTTATTGAATAACTCATAGCCATCACCCGTGCGTTGAGCAAAGGGAACTTCACCCTTTGCTTCTATGATAAACTTCTTTTCTTTAATCTCTTCCATAGTCATTATGTGTTAGAAACTACTGAATAGCTTTCGTCTTTGCCGTAAACCACATTTACGTTGAGAAGATTGTTAAGCCTGAATCCCATAGTCCAACTGAACCAAAGATACCCTAGTTTCTCGGCAACCTTGATAGCTGTGTCGGCATATTTCTTGGCATCACCTTTAAAAGGCTCTGAGCCGTAATAAGAATAACCATTATCAAAGACCATTTTGAACACCTGCCCCTCTGGCAATTCATACTTACAGAAATCATCATAAGGAAGAATATTTCCATCTACCTCAAAGCAAATCTGCTTATAATCAAGGAAGGAGATAAACCCTTTATCATTGATAGTAAGATTACTTCGTTTAAGAGTATCTAACACATCTTTCTCCTCTTCTTTATTAAGAATGCGATAATTAGTAAAGATAATCTTACAGCTCGCTTTTTGTGGTACGTTATCAACGATTGCAATAAGCGGAATAAAGCTGCTAAAAGAGCCAGATAAAGCTATTCCCTGTTCTCTTAAAAAACGCTCACCATCGCACTTATCAAGATACACGATAGCTAAAGGAAACTCCTTTCTGAACGCTACATATAAATTCTTAAATTCTACGAACATAAGCCTACGTTTTAATACATGTCGTTCTCACTAAAACCATTGATGAAGATTGTCTTCTTATCGTGGTCTATCTCCATATCCTGAGCGCAAGCCCAATTCAAGCATTTATTCAGCTCATCATCGAAAGTCCCCATAAACGAACCGCCAGGTCGCCAAATCTTGCGCATACCCTCACGTTTGAGCTCTCTGCCACCGCAAGCACCTTTCCAAGCGAAGCCAGCCAACCAATGAACCTTGTAATCTGGGTGATTGGCTACTTCTTTTCTTACATCTTCATTGCTACACAAACCAAATTTTACCACATTTCCCATTGTATTGTATCTCCTATATTTATGGGCAGCTATTACGCTGCCCGATTAATAACTAAAATCCTTCTTTCATTAATTCGATGCCGTGCTTCACACCTTCAAGGTAATGAACCGCATCGCTAGCATTTCCTATATTTTTGATAGGATTCTCACCTACGAGGATGAGCCACCCGTCTGAATGTAACTCAGCTGTGACTATTACCTTACCATAAGCAGCATTAATCTGCTTGACAAGATTCTCAACACCTTTTGTACTAACTGCTACTGCCATAATTGTATCTCCTATATTTAAACGTTAATTATTTCTTCTTCATACATTCCTTCACTGCGTATTGGCTTTTAAGAAGGCATTGTGTGGCATTCAAGCCTTTCAAAGGAATGAATACCTCTACGATAGCATTCCAACGTCCTCTAAACGTACCCGAACCTTTTGCGTTGGCGATAAAAGAATCAATATCTGATTCACTAACCAAAGCACCTGAGTACTTGGTGATAACCTCACCTGTGAATTTATTGATAATTGTAATCATTGTCGTATCTCCTATAATTTAAATATTAAACCTATTTATTAATTATTTACACCGCAAAATTAATAATTTCTTTTGATACTACCAAATTTCCCCAGTGTTTTTATTATTATTTTAATAGAAATTAATACAAAATCAAAGAAATCCGATATTTTTACACAGAAAACTTATCTTTTATCCATTTTTCGATGGTTAAGATAAAGTCGTCCAATGAGCGGCAAATGCTGTACTGAAAGCCTAACCGCTCAACATCAGACTGAAATTTGGCTTGCAAATCAGATTGATATCCGCTCTTCGTTTTAACTTCCACAAATAGGACATTTCCTTTTGCTATAATAATAAGGTCGGAGAAGCCAGCCAAAACGCCCTCACCTTTCATTATCTTTGCTTCAAGCGCACTTCGTTGTCCTCCGTTAGGGATGGCAGCAATGATGTAATTGGGATATTGCAAGCGAAACCACTTCACCATCTGAACCTGAATCTGCGATTCAATATGCCGTGGTTTGCTTCTGCCTTTCTTCTGGCTCTCCTTCTTTAAAAGCTCATCGTACTTCATTATCATACATCTTTATTCCAAATCTTTTTAAGATAAAACTCTATCATTTCCTCACAATGCCTTCTTTCATAAAGATAAGCATTACAATCAATCTTCTTCTTACAGAGGTCAACATCGTTCTTTGCTAAGAGGTATCTGTAATAGATTAAGGTTTTTAAATCCTCAGTCCTTTTACAAGCCTTTTCAAGCTTCTTTTTAGTTTCATTCAGCTCTTTATTCTTTTTTGTAATGCGAAAAATCTCTTTCTGTAAGCGATAGACGAATATCCACATAGCGATAAAAGGCAAGAACAATATCGCCGCCGACCAACCATCTTTGACCGCACTACTGATACAGCATCCTAGCAAAAAGAATGCACACAGCAGCTCAACATGAGAGCCGCACCAAGATAAAATCTTCTTCATATTGATATATTATTTATCAGTTTCTAATTTTGATACCTCGCTATTGAAGTACTTACGCATACCTTCGTAAATCTTCAACTGACGAGAAAGTTCTTTGTTCTTTCTGAGAAGCTCATCACGCTCGGCAACGACCTTCTTATAATCATCATTATTCAATTCATTGATAGCTTTTTTGAATTGATTGATAACGTTATTACAGAGCACAAGTTTATTACTCTGCTCTTTCACCTTATTCTGTAAACGGCAAAGCTTGATTTGCATCTGTGAATAATTTTGTAGTACTCGCAATACCACTCTCTCATAAGGAACATCATTATTATACTTTGTTTCTTTCATTCTTATTCTCCTTCCTTCTTTTTAGCATTTTCAAATATAGGATATTTCGCTATCTGAGTGATAGCGACTTCTTCGGCATCACGCTGCTCCTTGGTCTTCATCCATTGCAAGCAAGGACGGCGTTCAGACATAGTAAGAGACGTTATCAGTCCTAACATCTCGTCAAAACCAAGTTCACCGCTACTTTTATCGCCTTGAAAGACCTCGAAGTAGCCATTATTATACTGTTTAATAATTACATCTTCCATATTATAGATATTTTTTAGCCTTATCGTAGATACTGAAAAGATATAATCAAGGTAAAGCTACTTCACCTCTTCTGTATCTCTCCCAAAACTCTTTATCGTACCTAACTCCTTTTTTGAACCTATGTCCGATAGTGTTACCTTTTTCAAATCTACAGCCGTAGTTGTTACCTTTCTTGAAAGAAAACCTTTTGCTACTTGCTTTAGAAACGATATTCGCTATCTTTATAGTTGCTAATTTCTTAGAGTAAAGCCATCTTTCATCTTTTCTCAATCCGAGAGAGCGGGCTTTGTTTTTAACCTGCCTTATTTTACAACAGAACTCTTCAGCAACTTCCTCGTTTGTGTGAAAAGGAAAGTATTCTTTGAATCTTCGTTCTTCATCTTCACTCCAATACCGATAACTACCACGATAACGAATATCTCCGAATTTAGCAACAAATCTTGGTGATGCCGTTTTTGCTCCTTTCTCCTTTAATCGCCGTCGGACAGTCTCATAAGGAATTTCTACTTTCTTGCTAATTTCACGAATCGTAAGACCTTGTATGTACAGAGACAACAATCCATCATCTATAGAATGAGGATATTTCAGCACACAATAACCTCTGTTTCCTACTCCCATACCAATGTTTTTAATTGTTCAATACTCTGATAAGAGATTTTGCATTTCTTATTCTCGTAGCAACCATCTTTAGCAAGGGCGTTCCACAGAGCATTAAGACAGATGCCAATCTTCTCTTTATCGTACTTCAAATAAATCTCTGGGCAGGTACGGAAAGGCTCAGGCTTTTTATCTTTCAGTTGAACCACAACGACCCTCTTTGCCCTTGTTGGTCTATTACTCAATTCTATCATTTATTCACCTCACTTTCTATCTGCTTCTGTGATTCACGGATAAGCAAGTCAAGTACCTTACTAATAACATTCGGATTCTTTATGCTGTAATCACCGATATTAGTAAGGAGTTTCACCTCAACGACCATTCCGTTATTTCGCAGCAGTTTATATTGAGTATTCAACTCTTTAATTTTATCCAACTTATCCATATAAACACTATTTGCTATTATACGCAAGCATATACAGCCTACGATGCTCTTTATGAGCATTATACCAAGCTTTGGCTCTTTCGATGCAAGCTTCACGATGCTTCTTATAGTAGGTCTTGCCGTATTTGCTTCTGCGCATTTTACGTTCAACTTCTGTCATAGTTACCTAATAGAGCGGAAGGAGATACTATAGAATAGACCTCCATCCGCAATTATATATTTCATAGCTTAAAAATCATCAGAACGGCAAGCGGAGTACCCTTCGGGATAATGAGATTACGGGAGCGTGAACCGAAGTTTGTCTGCTCCTGTATCATTGTCTCGTCATTGATTGAGAGTACGAGCTTTACCTTTTCCTTCTCCCCTACCTGTGTGGAAATCACATCGGAATGCTGTAAGCGATAATCTGATTCAGTAGGAAGACCATAAATTGCATTGTCTGTGATTGGAACAATCAAGCCACGATAACCCTCTTTAAGAGTGAAGTACGTTACTACTTCTATTCTTCCTTTACGAGCTTCAATATTATAAGGAGCACAGATAACAAAAGAACCGTTTGTGTTAATCTCAGGTTCATAATTTAAACCTTCAACCTCAAAAGGGAACTCATTCTCTTTCTCATGTTCCTCAACTTGCTTCTCACTTTGCTGCTGAGCCGCATTTTCTTGGCTCTGCGAAGCGTTCTCATTCTCCATAGACATATTACTGCCATCCAAATTCAAAGGCTGTTCTGCGCCATTTTTCTTAGGTCTTGCCATAATTTACTCCTCCTTCTTTTCCTCGTTAGACTTCTGTTCCTTCTCCTCCTTTGTCTTATGCTCGAAGACATCGCAAACATTGGTTTTGCTGAGACCGATGATTTCGTAGTCTATCATGGTCTTCCCCATCACCTCATCAATGTTACTGATTGCTCGGTGCATAGACTTTGCTTGCACGAGATAAGTCACGTTGCTACGCTTCTCCTTATTTGACTTATCATCAATGATGATGAATTGCAATTTCGCCTTGTACCAGCAATCATCATCATCCTTATCAGAGAAGAATACCTCTCTGTATGAAGCCTCTTGCATCGACTTAACCTTGAACTCGCCGCTAATATAAGCAGCCATTTCCTCCGTGATTGCGCTCTCACCTTCCGTAAAGGATAAGGCATCAATCGCATACTTTTCGGTTACAGATTTCTCTGAACCATCTTCTTGGGTCTTTTGGTAGCGGATTCCTACCTCAAACCAATTACTTTCTCTACTTCTCATATTTCTAACAATCTAAAACTAACTTAAATCCTATATCTAAGAAAGCTCTTATACTAAAAGGGCAAATCGTCTAAATTCTGTGCTTGTGCAAAAGGAGCATCGCAAGTAGATGCTCCATTCAGAGCTTCAAAGTTTGCAGGTTTCAAGCCACCTAGAATAGGCATCGCCTTCTTCTCCTCATCTGTCATTTTCTCACGAACCTCTTTAGGTAACGACTGCTTAATCATGTGAGTTTCCTCATACTTAGGGTTCTTCAACGCCCAAGCGGTAAGGTCGAGATAAGCAGCCTTCGGACGATTATTTTCATCCGTACTAATGAAGATATTATTCTCTTCAATAGGGATAACCAAGCAACGAAGCACTTCGGTTCGCCCTGGTATTTGCATAACGCCAGCTCTTTTGAGCTTCAGCAAGTTTAATTTTCCGTTATAATCTGTCATATTGTATAAATTAAAAAAAACATAGCCCCAAGAGAGGGAATCGAACCCTCGCCAACCTCCGCTTATTAAGAGCTGCTTATTACGGAGTGTCTTCGCATACATTCTTTAACACAGTAGAATAAATGAACTTATAATATTCACCTCTTTCCTTTAGGGTTTGATAAGAATATCGGTATCACTACCATACAGCCCACGCACACCCGTGCGATTGGTTTTCCTTGGGATAAAAAGCCCTACCGCCGTAGGGCAAAAAACAATAACCATAATTAATATTTATCTAACTAACAATTGACATAACTGATTACCTCACGGCAATATATATCAGAACCTAGATTTAACTTTTCTAAAAGAAAGAGCCGACACCTCACGGCGGCTTAAAGGCTCTTATTATCGACTTTTTCTATATTCAATCTTATATGTAGTTATGCGTTTGGAATCAATGTATTCTGAATGAAGCTACTCATTGCCAAGTTCTGTGAAAGAATCATTGGCTGGTCGAGCTGAGTTGACTTATACATATCGGTAGCCGCATTGTACAAATCCCAAGCGGTAACAATATTGCGCTCGTAGTAGGCAATCATCATTCTTTCGGTCAAGCGACCAATCTGTGCCTGATTAAGAGGAATGACCTGAGGGTTGCGAATGCCTTTGTATTTCGTTTCAGCAGCAACACGGAGCGAGGTCAGCATACCGATGATGGTAAACATCTCATGTGCCTTAATCTCACGATTCTTCATACGCTCAATCATTTCATCATTGGCATCAATGATACCTCTTAGATTAGCGAGCCAAGCATCAGCACGTTGAAGAAGCTCATCGAGCTTGAAAGCTCCTCTTTTGCTATTGAGGTCTGAGTAGGTAGCACCGTAATGCTCGGCGTTAAGAAGGCACTGATTATGACAAATAACTACGTTTCTGCCAATACCTAACTGAATACCCTTCTGATGGAATGATACCGCCATATTGGTTGTAATCTCATCATTGCCCTCTCCTTTATCAAAGTCACGCAAGCGAATATTACAGAATACTCGGCGAAGGATATGAGCCTCTACAGCTCTATCACCCATCAAAGCTTCCTTCTCAGGCAAACGGGTAACACCTGGAGTATTGCGGTCTTTGTTATTCGCCGCAAAGAGGTCGTAAATCTCAGCCTTATAACCGTGCTTCTCGCACAAGCCTTCCACCTGATGAATGAGGTCAAAATGATAGATGCCCTTCAAAGGCTTTCCGTACACATCATTCTCTTTCTCAGTGCGTTCAAGCTGTTCGATTGTCAGAATCTGTACCTTGGATGTCTCAAAATCCAAGAACTGATTCATATTATCACTCTTCAACTCTGGCTGCTTTGCAACCGCTACCTCTGCTACCTTTGGCTGTGCCATCAAATTCATTGCCATTGTGTTCATTGTTGTATCTCCTATTTTTAATACGTTAAACAAAATAATTATTACTATATATACTATTAATCTTCAATATCATTAAGAACTTCCATGTGTTGCGTTTCTCCTACCAACTCAACATTCTGCGAAAGGTTCTTTGTATTAAGGAATACCCATTTAGGTATGATGCAAAGATTATAGTTACTATCTAAGGCATCATCCTTGATAATCAGTTTAGACTTAGGCACGAAGACCTTTGTCTTACCTTCCTTTCCGTTGAAAAGGAAAATCTGAGCATTCTTTGACTGTTCCATCATCACATCTTTGCGACAACGGAATTTAACCAACGTTGTTACTATCTCCATATTACCTCCTTCTTTTAGTAAGCGAGCCAGATAGTGGCATACGCTAAGATAATTCCACTAGCGGCAAGGAATGCTGCCTGTACCGCATTCTTTACATCTTCGATTCTCCAATTACTTGGATTCATCATGTCTTTTTCTTTTTTCATTTTTCGTATCTCCTATATTAGTAGCAGGGTGGTTAGCCCTGCTGTCACCTTTCTTAGATTTCGAGTGACTGAACCTTGCGGACAATCATTGAAATATAATTGCTCTCCTTACCGCTCTCTTTCATCTTCTTATTGGTTCGCTTATCAACCTCGAAGACAATTCTTCCTAAGGTATGCCCGTTGCTACCATTATCAAATGTATGATAATAGTAATCGAGATTAACGTGAACCTCTAAGAAATCATCAGGTGCATCAACCTTATTTCTTATTGCAATATAGCCTTCCAAATGAATCTCTTTGAAGAGCATTGGCATTGTCTGAAACGATGTACTTACCAACTTCTCATACTCACAACCTCTATAGTCTTTTCTTACCTCTACAGAAAACTGAGCGTTGATGCCCAAGCGATGAATGGTTGTCTCAACATCATTGATGATGTAATCTAAGACCTGCTTGCTTAAAATCTCTGTCTTCATTGTTGTATCTCCTATTTTTAATTTATTAATAATTTTTACATTAATTATATATATCAAAAGCTATTTTATTAACTTTGATACCGCAAAATTAATAACTTTCTCTCAAATTACCAAATTTTCTAATAGATATTTTTAGTTTATTAATACTATATATTAGTTTTTTAATAGATTTTAAGCGAATATCTCGGATTTTCTTTATAATTTTGCGGCGTAAAAAGGAAAGTACTAGTTTCCAAACAAAGAAAAGAATCATATATACCCAATCAACACAATGAAAGGGTTCGATATATAACCAAACGGAATGATTGCTAGTACCTTTCATCTGTTTGGTTTTTGCTTTTATAAAAAGAATAATGGTATGATAAGGAATTTAAGAAATAGCTTAGCAATAAAGATGTTCAGAGACAAGAAGTTTCTGAAAGCTATCGCTTTTGTCTTATTCTACCATGAAATAACAGATTCTAATATATGCAAGGAATATAGTATGAATAAGTTATGCAATCTTACTGGCGTTCATACTACAACAATAAAGAAGAGATTGCAAACATTAAAAGATAGAAATCTCGTGAAGATAGAGAACGGCACGCTCGTTTTCTCGTCTATCACCTCTAAGCACAAGGAAAGAAATAAAAAACTAAATAATGTATCATTTAAAAGTCTGATAGAGATTGAAAAATCTCTCTATGCTCTTCTCGTATGCTTATTACAGGAAAGAAAAGAGTTTATCCACCGTGCATTTCTCGATGCCAAATATTCTAATGACTATAAAACTGTCAAAAGAGCGAAGGCAATGATTAGGAAGTACGCAAGGGGTGAGAAGTTTTCTGAAAATGGAATATCATATAAGAGAATAGCTAAGAAACTTGGAATCTCTATAAAATCAGCTTTTGATTATGTGAAATTTGCGATAAAGCATAATTTTCTGATTAAGAAAACCCATTTTAAGCGAGTTTTTTATAAATACGTGAATTATTATCCTCTCAAAGGCTATACATTCACTACCCAACGCTTTGCATACAAGGTGGGGGCTAACTCCTATATGGTTATGGGGACTTCGTCCCCTTATTATAAATATATAAATAATAAAAATAAGAAGAAGAAAACTGCTTAGGTCGCTTCGCTCTATAACGTGGTATATATAGATTATAAAAATTATAAAACAACGAAAAAGGTTCAAAAATAGGAGATACGCATATGACTACAGCGATAGAAAATTATATAAATTCATCGTGCGAACGCAATGTTTACGACTGCTATACTGATGGTAGTTGCAATAACTTATCACCTAATAAAGAAGGCGGTGCTGCATACCTTATACTTCTAAACGGAAAAGAGGTTGTGCGCCGAAGCAAAGCTCTTATTCATACGACAAATAATAGAGCCGAAATGTTGGCTATCATTAGTGCCGTTAAACGCTGCCCTATTGGTGCTGACATTATTGTGCATACGGATTCAAAGTATGCCATCTTTTCTTTCGGACAGAGAAAAAGGATTTCTGATAGCGTAAAGAATAGCGACCTTATTCATCTTTACAGACAAGAAGCTGCACAGAAGAAAGTAACTTTTGAATGGGTGAAAGGTCATAATGGTGATAAGTATAATGAAATCGTTGATTCTATGGCTAACGGAGAGTATAATAAAATGAAGGAAAGTTTAAAAGTATAAGGATATGAAAAATGAAACGAAATTAAAGAAGCTGATGTCCTTCTTAGATGAAAACGGCATTAAGTACACTATGCCCCGAGAGAGAAAAGAAGGTTCCGCTCACCTCTTTATCGGTCAGTATATGATTTCTGTTAAGATAGAGGGTGAAGATGATACATTGTTCTTCAATAAGCACAAAAGAGGTAGGCATCCTTTCTTTATCAGAACTTCGGAAACCCCGAAGTTCGTTATCGAAAAGATGCAGAATCTGATTACAAGAATGATGTTAATACAACAAAAACATTTCATGGAACAAAAAAAGTAATTGTATGGAAAGACTTAATTTTAAGCTAGAGTTTGCCGATAATGGGGTTATTGTCACAGATGATAGCTCTGGCTGTGTAAACGTCTATCAAGAAAAAGAAGACGGCAATTATTACGAATATACGAAGAGAGCTATCAGCGAATCCGTAGCAGAAACTATTGCTCATCTTTTGCTTGATGGCACGGAAAAATTGAAGCAGAAGTCGATTTATAAAATCAAAATTGAGATAAGATAATATGTTATACCCAAAGAAAGAAAAGAAGCCAAATACGGCAGTTAAATATGAGGTGCGTGAGTTTATTCACGGCGGCATTGAATATGCCACAGATTGCCCTTTCGGCGAATGTGGTCAATATACGCACGCTCTACATAAGGTCGGTGCTATTGAATGCAATCTTTGTAGGTATCAGAAGAAAGATAATACAGAAACAAGGGTTGTAAGATGTATGCATCCATTATTACAGGAATCATCAGTTAATAAACCTTTTAAAAAGTAAGAGTTATGATAGAATCAATGAAGATACGTGAAGGGCTGGTATTTACCTTACCAATAGAGCCTGGTAATGTAGTCCATGTAAATGACGAACTAGAAATTTACATTTATAACATCGGAGAAAAAAGATATTCGTTAGCCAATATTCTCCCTCTCAGATTGAAAGTTATCAAGGTAGATAAATCTATTGTTGAATGCAATATTATAGCAGACGAATATAATCTTCCATACGAAAAGAATATCCCTATTCAGTTTGAAGAGATTGCAAAAAACGGCACTATCGTTACAGAGGAAAAGGAAGAAATGGTTAATCACCCTAACCATTACGCTTGGCTAAAGGAACTCTGCGGCATAGAGCCGATTGATATTTGCCGCCACCTTGATTTTAACTGCGGTTCGGCAGTCAAGTATCTCTTACGCAAGGGAAAGAAGGAAATGAACCTTTCCGAGCGTGAACAGAGAGTGCAGGATTTAAGCAAAGCAATCTTCTATCTAAAAGATGAGATAAAAATGTTAGAAAATCAAAAATAGTAAAGATATGAAAGAGTTGATAAAGAAAGAAACCATGACCTCGCTTGAAATTGCCGAGGTTACAGGTAAGCGGCATTCTGATGTTCTTGAAGCTATCAGAAACATGGAAGCTGCGTGGGAAAAAGTAGCCCAACGGAAATTTCCGCTCGGCTCATACAAGGACGCAAACAACCAAGACCGCCCTTGCTACATTCTAAACAAAACCGAGTGCTTGTATGTCGCCACTAAGTTCAATGACGAGGCAAGAGCGAAATTGATTCTTCGTTGGGAAGAACTAGAAATCAAACAATGTGAGCAATATCAAGTGCCACAGTCATTTGCCGAGGCTCTGATGTTGGCTGCAAAACAGCAACAAAAAATTGAAGAGCAACAGAAACAACTTGAAGCAAGCTCAAAGGAAATCGTAGAGTTGAACGGTGCTATATCCGAGATGCAACCAAAGGTAACTTATGTAGATAAGATTCTATCAAGCAATGAGACTGTAACGACAACGCAAATTGCACAGGACTACGGTCAGTCAGCAAAGGCGTTCAATATCTTGCTTCGTAATTTTGGCATTCAACATAAGGTTGGCGGTCAGTGGATATTGTACGCAAAGTACCTTCCTTATGGTTATGTGCAATCTGATACTGTACCTATCGTTCATCGAAACGGAACGAATGGCTCGGTGATGCACACAAAATGGACTCAGAAAGGAAGATTGTTTCTTTACGAGGAGTTGAAGAAGCATGGCAACTTACCTCTCATAGAGCAAAATCAGCAATGAAGATAAGCAAGGCTCTTATCAGACAAATTCGCTGCGACCTCCTTTCGCATACAACCGATGCGGAGAAGGCTGCGGCGAAAATATGCACTCAGTTAGGATATAAGGTAATACCACAGCAGCCGATAGTTACGGGCAGAAAGCTATACTTCGCTGATATATATCTGCCCGAGATAAAAACGATTATTGAGCTCGATGGTGGTTATCATTTTACTAAAGACCAAAAGCGAAAGGATGGCAATCGCTCTTCGGGTATATGGCGGCTCGGGTATCATGTAGTGAGATTGAGCAATCACGATGCTAGGAATCCGAAGAAGGTTAAGGCAAAGATAGATATGATACAACGCAAGGCAAAGTAACCAAGAATATTGGCTATCTTGCCTTTTATTTTTATTTCTTAATAACTATGCATAAACTAAAAGAAAACCGCTTAGACCGCAAGAAAATCGCCAAAAACAGCATTTGTTTACACAGCTTTTATTATTTATTATTATTTTATTAATAGAAATAGTAATTTTGCAATCGAAAATTATTTATTAACGTTTAAAACAGAATTACTATGACAATAAAAGAAAAAGTGCTTGCTTCTGCCAAAACATCATTTGCAAAGTATGGTTTGAAGAAGGATGAACTTTCAAAGCTGGTTGACCAGATTGTTGCAAGTCGTGGTCTAACAGATGAGTCAAAGGACGAGGACGTAACGAGTGCTATCACGGCGGTTGAGCCTTTTGTTGGTATGATGCAATCATCATTCAATCGTGCGGTCAGTGAAACAACGAAGAAATTCGATGGATGGATTGACCCTAACGACCCTAACCATAAGCCAACTCCACCAGTTCCTCCTACCCCTCCAGTACCTCCAACAGGGCTTACACAAGAGCAGGTTCAGCAGATGATTGCCGAAGCAACAAAGGGTAATCAGCAAGCTATCAAAGAAGCCGTTGCCGCCGCCATTGCTCCATACAAGGAAAAGGAAGAAAGAGCCCGTCTCAATGACCTTTTCGGCAAGAGCGATAAGTTGAAGGATATCCCAGAGCAGTTCCGTTCACGTTATCAGCTCGACAAGGAGGAGAACCTTGAAACTCTCGCACAGCAATGTGCTGATGATTGGACTGCATTGAAGCAGTCGCTTGTTGCAAGTGGCAGTTTCGTTGAAGCCCCCAAGGCAACCTCTCCCGAAGACGAGCAGAATGATTTCATTAAAAGAATGCAAGGCTTCTCGGAGCGCAATGCTCCAAAGGAGTAAGGCATTATCAATGAATTATGTTAAACTCTAAAAAAGAAGAAAATTATGTCAAACAGAGGCTATTTTTTGCATAGAACCAAGCCAGAGGATATCAAGGAAGCACTTTGGCTTGAAGAGCAGTGCCTTCGCCGACAGGGTGGTTATGACCTCGACCGCACCAACCTTCCAGCCACTTTGAAGTGGGTTGCAAAGGGTACAGTTCTCAGACTTGTAACTGGTGGTAAAGCACAGGTTGTGAAGACTGCAAAGGCTGTAGAAAAGGCTGATAAGGCTGCTACAGCCTTGAAGATTGCTAGCGGTTCTTTGTTCCAGGTTGGAGATAAGATTGCTGGTGCAACCATTTCGGCGATTGCTTCTGCTGATGGTGTAGATACATTGACCGTATCAGCACTTGATAATGCGGTTGCTAAAGATGCGATTGTATCAGATTATGATAAGACTAAGGATGTGCTTCTTGGCTTCTCATACGATACTCTCGATGTAAGAGACCAAGAGTCTTCTATCGCAGCTACTCCTACCTTACAGGTAATGGAGGTAGAGGAAGATTCTCTCCCTTATCCTATCAATGATGAGATTAAGGAAGGTATCAGAGCAAATGGCATCGCTTTGTTCAAGATTCAGTAACCTTTAAAAGTGGAGATTATAGATTATGAATAGTATTTTGAAAAATCTGCAAGACCCAAAGTCTTTTCAGACCTACATTGACGAATACATGAAGACTTCCACCTACAAGGCTGAGTGGAAGAACGAGTTGAAGCCTGTTGAGTATTGTGCTGCAAAGGTATATCAGGCAAATATGGCTACCTATGCTGCTGCTATGGTTGGTTCTGTAGTCGCTAAGAACGCAGAGCGTCCATTGCATACTATGCCTGATTGGGGTCAGCTTACTGGTTCTATCGGTCGTATCGCCGATGAGTGGGAGCTTGATAACGACTACCTCGACCAGATGCTCCTCTTGGAAGGTAAGTATAATGATATGTCGGGACGTGGCGGTTATACACAGTCACAGCTCAATGCTAAGTACGATGAGCTTATCAAGTACTCATTCAAACCTTTTGAGTTGGCGGTTATCGCTCCTCATAAGCGTATTGATATGTTGTACTTCGAGGGATTGTTCAAGGGTACTCAGACTGTATCACGTACCAATAACTCTAAGGCTAACGTATCTTACACCTTTGATTTGGGTGTTAAGCAGCTCTCTGCTACCACAAATTGGGGTGAGGCGAACGCAACTCCTATTGAGGATATTAAGAAGTTGAAGGACGAGGCTCGCAAGAAGGGTCGTAAGATTCTGCGTCTTCGTATGTCTGAGAACACATTCTTCGCAATGTGTAAGGCAAAGGAGATTAAGGACACCTTCCGCTTGAACCTTAATGGGGTTACCATCAATCCTGCTGCACCGATGATTAGCGTTGACCAGATGAATATCTATCTGCGCTCTATCCTCTTGCCAACAATTCAGATTGATGAGGATAAGTTTGTTGAGCTGCCTGACAAGACAGTCTTTAACCTTATCCCAGATAACCGAGTTGTTGCGATGTGTGCCGATAAGGTGGCTGTGCCTAAGTGCGCAGAGTGCTTGGAGGCTATTGACCCTGTACCTAACGTATCTTACTCTACATACGATAATAACCTTATCGGTTATTGGAGAGATAAGAAGGGTTATCACCTTACTAACGAAATGTGGATGCAACCAGTATTCGATGGTATCGAAGACTTCTTTATCTTGAAGGTTGGTGCTTAATGCACTGACCCTCAGTTATGAATATATTGATTTAATAAGTGAAACTTCATAAGATAACAAGATTAGCATGACAATTTCAGAAGCCATAGCAAGCGAGATTCAGCCTTTCTCTACCTCAGATGAGACTTTGGAGAAGATGTTTATTGATGCTGTTGATAAGTTTAGCATCACGGCATCCGTGGCTGATGAATACTCTGTAGCGGTAAAGAAACCCGTAGCCTATGCGGCTATGCGTATCCTCTACAAGATGAATCCATTATCAAGTGAGAATGTTGGCGGTATCTCTCAGAGTTACAAGAACGACAAGAATCTCATTGACAAGATGATTAAATCTATTGCCAAGGATGCTGGATTGGATGCTGACCTTGTTATTGATAGTACTTCTGATGATTATTGGGTTCAGAGTGTGAAGGTATGGTAATCAAATAGATAGCGTATGAACTTTGAAGATATACTTAAAGTAAAAGGTGCTCCACAAGATGGCTTTGATGAGGACGGAAATCCTATCGAACAGCCCGAAGGAGAATGGCAAACCTTTGGAAAGTGCGTTATTTTGCCTAATTCGCAGGCGAAGATTATCACTCTGGTAGACGGGCAGCAGTACGTGTATTCGCACGAAATCTATGCTCCTCTCTCAAAAGCAAAATACCCTCTCATACCGAAGGAAGGCGAAAAGGTTTGGATAACCAAGAAAGATGGCACGATTGATAAGGAAATGGAGGTTAAAGGCTTCGTAACCTTAAAGAAACGCTATCTTAGAATCTGGCTCTAATAGGCGGCAATATGGCAAAGGTTGAATTACAAATCAAAGGTCGTGAAGCCTTACAGAAAAGGTTGAACGAAAAGAGGCAGCAGATTATCAGTTACCTCAATATGCGTTTGATGCAACTTGCCGAAGAAGCGGTCACCTACTCTAAAGAAAACAAAGGTTATCAAGACCAAACTGCAAATTTAAAGAACTCAATTTCTTTCGCTCTCTACCTTGACGGACAACTCGTTACCTCGGCAGTTGGTAAGATTCCAAAGGCAGAAGAAGCGGAAGGAGGACAGGAAGGCGTAAGTGCTGCACTCAGTGAGTATGCACAGAAAGAAGGGGTAGTAGCACCCAAAGGGTACTCCCTCGTTATTGTGGCTGGCATGAACTACGGCAAATATGTAGAGGATAAAGGCTACAACGTCTTACACCTTACAAAGTATTTCCTTCGTGAAGAAATGAAGAAGGTTTTTGAAGAAGTAGCTGAAATGATTAAAAGCGATAGTTAGATATGATACTCGGAGATAAAGCGGTAACGGCATTATTTAAGTATCTCAATGATAATATTGAGAGTATAGGCATAAAGAAAGGTCGTATCTTTAAATATGAGATACCCGAGAAGTTGGCGGTCTGTGATTATATCGCCATTAATCATCTTCCCTTTGTGTATAGTGATGCCATTAATGAGGGTGTAGTGAATTTGAATATTCATTGCCCTAAGACCTTATCAAATCTACCTAACATAAAGAAACTCTCTGATTACTCGGAGAAGATTCTTTCTCTGTTTGGTGATGGTACTTATCTCGGTGGCTGCTACTTTGATTTCTACTCTATCTCTCGCCCAACTCGTGATAATGATAACACTTATTACGTCAATATGAAATTTAATGTAACGTACAATAATTTAAAAGAATAAAACTATGGCAAAGAATGGTGTATATGGCTTGGAAAGCTTCAGTTTTGCCGATTGTGTCGAAAATGGCGGCTATCCAACAACATGGAGCGACAAAATTAAGGCTGTCGTTTCTGGTAGCTTGAGTTTCAATGACCAGGCAGCACAGACATCGGATGTAGAGGTTGAGGATTCAGAAGACCCTTACGCAGTGCTGACCACATCAGCAGCAACAAAGGGCTTTACCTTGCAGACATACGATTTCTCAGAAGATAACTTCACGAAGCTTCTTGGTTATACAAAGGATGCTGGTGCTGCTGGTAAGGATGCTTGGCTGAATGAGCTTCCACAAGAAACCGAGATTTACAAGGCTGTACAGATTGTGACAAAAGATTTGGATGATATTCCTTCTCGTACCTTCCAGTGGTCTAAGATGAAACTTACAATCACTCGCAGTGGTTCTATCGGTAAGAGTGGACTTCCTAATCTTAACATTGAGTTCCGTCAGATGGCGGTATTCGATGCAAAGGGTGACAAAAAGAGCGGTCATCGTAATATTCTTACCAAGGATATCAGTGCCTAAAATGGTAAGTAAGAATACTTGATATTTAAGATTTTCATTTAGATAAAAGATTAAAATTAAACTTCAAAAGGCGGTGAGGTAAGGGAACTTTCCCAAGCCGCACCGCCTTTTATGTTATAAAACATATTTTGACATGAAAACATCAGATAAAGAAAAGGTAGCAAAGACACTTTCCGAGGCATCTGTAAAGATTAAGGTTGGTATGTTTCGCTTTAAAGTGAAGCCACTTACCTTTATGCAGATTTATGAAATGGGTGTATTCGGTAACTCTATCAAAGAACCAACATGGAAAGAAGGCGATATGATAAATATTATCCCTCTCTTATTTGAGCACTCTGAGACAGCTCGTTTAATGAGCGAGATTTTTATCGTGTGCGCCTTTCGCAAGAAGTGGGCACGCAAAGTATGGGGGCGATATATACGCAAGCACCTTGATATTATGGCATTCAATGAGCTTGTGAAGTTCATCAGCGGTTCGTTTAATGCAAATTTTTTCTTAACCTCTATAACTTTCCTGACCCAGACGAAGATAATGACGGAGCCGAAAACGACTCCCCGTGGGCAACAATCGGAGCAGTAATGAAGTACTTTCGTATGAGTTACGAGGAGGTCGTATTTAATCGCTCATACCTTAATATTATACTGCTTAACCGCTCGATTCCGTCCTTTAATACAAATACCAAGGACGAACCGAGAAAAGGCAGCAGACAGCAAAAAAAGCCACAAAAAGAGTATCATAAGATAGATGAGCCAATCTCTGCTAATGATTTCTTTATGGGCATGATGTAATAATCACATAAATAAATTAACAATATGGCAGCAGCAGATGAAATACTTGGAATCAGCGGACAGATGGATATTTCCGATATTCAAGCATCACTTGATAAGCTTTGTGATGGTTTGAACCGTGTCGGCGTTGATACAGAAGCTTTATCTCAGAGAATGAATAAGGCACTTAACGATGTGGCGCAATCCGATGAAGACCTTGCAACAAAGACCACCAAGGCTATGCAGGTTCTCAAATCTGCTATGGATGAAGCCACAAAGGGGATACAGGTAGTACCAGAAATGATTGATACTGCCAATAAACGAGTAGAAACCATTGAAGGTACTATCGGTAAACTTAACGAGCAGTTAGTTAAGACGGAAAAAGGTTCAGAGGCATTCGGTTCGCTTACTAAGCAGATTGATGCTCAAAAGCATTCTTTGGAATTGGCGAAAGGTGATGTAAAAGACCTTGTTGAATCTTATGATGGTGTGAGAAACTCTATCTCTCAGGTAAATGGTGCGTATCAAGCGTTGAGTGCTTTCTCCGTTGCAAGCACAAGCGCAAATGGTGTCCAATCCGCAACGAATATTGCCGTAGGGGCTACGGCTACAACGGCAGCAACCGCTACATCAGCAGAAGCAGCTGCTCACGTAGCAAATGCCGAGGCGGCAACACAGAATGCCGAAGCGGAAAATCAGAACGTAGAGGCAACTAGACATCTGACAGAAGCTTTGCAGCAATATATTTCCGTTGCTTCGGGTCGTGCAGAGATTGAACGAATGCAATCCGAGAGTGCAAAGGAGCTGAAAGCGGATATGAAGTTGTACGAGAAGACCATTGAAGATATTCAGAACAAACTTAGCACGACTGATTTTGCCAAAAATATTGAGGAGGCAACAAAGAAGATTGAGGTACAGAAATCAAAGATTGAGAGCTACAAGAATGCTCTTGCAAATCTTTCTGCTGCGGATAACGAAACGGGAAATGGTGCTAACTATTACAATCAGCTTATTGAGAAAGCACAGGCAAATATTGATGCCCTTCAATCAAAAATCAATGATTGGCAAACAGAACAGCAGCGACTTAATGCAGACCTTCAGCAATACAATGCTCTTCTCGAAGCTGCGAATAAGATTCAGGGTGGTTCAACCATCGTTCAGTCTGATGCAACATCAACTGTTAAAATCAATGTTGAGGACACATCGTTATCAGAACTGACTTCTAAGATTGATGAGAGTAAGCAGAAATTGCAAGATTTAGAAGCAGAAGCTTCTAAGATGGATGGAAAGCCACTTGGAGAAAAGCAGAAAGAAGACTTGCAGAAACTACAGTCTGAGATTGAAAAGACAAAGAATAATATATCTGTATTGCAAGAGGCTATCCGTGAGAAGAACGAAGAGACTTTTATCGGTAGATTGCGCAATCAGATTTCTGATTTCGGGCAGAAGATTTCCGATTTCGGACAGAGCATAAAAGATAAAATCACTCAACCTATTGATGAGCTGAAAGCAAAAGTAAGCGGTTCTTCCATCGGTCAGCGTTTTAGTGAGGAGTTCGCACAAGCAAAGTCTGGTCTAAGTGATTTCAAAGACGGTATCATCAATGTAATGACTGCCAATGGTAAGTTGCAAGGTGAGATTGGTAAGGTCGGCGAAGCTTTCAAGGCTCTTGGTATTCCCGTAACGGGGTCTCTTACGGCTATTAAGTCCGTAACAAAGGCTCTATGGGGTATGTGTGCAACGCCTGTAGGTGCGGTAATTGCAGCAATCGCTCTTGCTTTCAAGGCGGTGCATACATGGATGACTAAATCCGCAGAGGGGCAGAAGGTCTATACGAAGCTGATGGCTTACTTTGGTTCTCTTGCTAAGTCTATCACTGATATTGTGATTATCTTCGGAGAGTACTTGTACAAGTGCTTCACTAAGCCAAACGCTCCTCTTCGTGACTTCGGTAATAACTTCGTGAAGACGTTTAAAACCGCAGTTAAAGCAGCGGTGAACCTTATTGGTGGTCTTGGAACGACCATAAAAGGTGTATTAAATATGGATTGGGACACCTTTACTGCTGGTCTCAAAAAAACCTGGGATGGAATTAAAGGTGCTGGCGAAACTGTTATTGATGTATTCAAGACGGGAGTATCTGGGGCGATTGGTGCGGTTAAAACTGCTTATGATGCTTTTACTAATGAAGATTTATCAAAGAAGTTAGGAGCGGCATTCAATGGAATACTATCTAAGGCAGAGCAGGCGGCTTCTCTTGCAGGTAAGATTCAAGAAACGCAAATCGCTATCAATAAGAATAAGGAAACTCAGCTCAAACTTGATGGAAAAATTGCCGAGGTAAGAAATAAAATATATACCTTACAAGGAAAGGAGAAAATCGCTGCCATTGAGGAGGCAAAGGCTCTTGTTAAGCAGAAATACGATTTTCAGATAAAGCAGCAGCAACAGCTCGTTGAGTTACATGAAAAGCAAGCTAAATTGCATACTCAATCTTTGAAGGATATTGCCGCAGAGCGTGAACTTAGAATGCAGGTTCTTAGAACGCAAGTTCAGCAGAATAGCGAACAGAGAATGCTCATCAGACAAGAGGAAGCAGCAAAACGTTCTCTAGCGAATAAAGCAAAATCGGATGTTAAGAAAGATGCTACTCAACAGAAGCAGATTAATTCAGCAGAAGGGAAGCTTGATGATGTTATCTATAAGAATGCTTACGAAAGAGCAAAAGCTTGGCAATCTTTGGAACAGGAGGTAACCGATGCAAAGATTAAGGCGATGAAAGAAGGCGAAGAGAAGGTTATTGCCGAGCGCAAAAGAGAGCTATCCAAAGAAATTGAGCAGATTGAAGAGCGAAAGAATGCAGCTATCAAGGCAGAGCGTGACCGACAGAAAGCTGAATTTGACGCACAGCAGTCTGTTATCAAGGCAAAGGGTGGTAAGGCTGAGACTTGGGATGATAAGAAACATCTTGATTCAAAGAATATTCAGAAGATTACCGAGCAGTACACCATCATTGAACAGAAGACCATAGAATCATACAATAATGAGATTTATGCTGATGAATTAAAATCATATCGTGAATACCTGAAGGAGTATGGTAACCTCGAACAGCAGAAGCTCGCCATCGTTGAGGAGTATAACGAGAAAATCAAAGAAGCAAGGGCTAAAGGTAATCTTTTCGAGGAAGCAAAGTTGAAAACTGACCTTGAAGAGCAGCTAAAGAAGCTCAACTTTAATGATTTCAAGGATTCTATCAACTGGGATTCTGTTTTCTCTGATATGGGAAGATTGAGCAAATCTTATCTCGAAGACCTAAGAAAAAAGCTCAAAGACCTTCTCGGTTCGGGTACTCTTGATATTGATGATATGAAGGTTGTGTCAGAACAGATTGCTAAGATTGATGATGCAATTTCAGAGCAGACCGATAAGTGGGGATGGTCTAACGAGAAGGTGCGTGAATATAATCGGCTCTTGCAAGAGGCTACTTACGCACAAGAGAGGTTGAATCTTGCACAAGGCAAACTTGATAAAGAACAGAGGTCAAACGAAAACCTTAAAGAGAATATCCAGTATATATTCAGAAGTAAGGGCGTTGATGTTCAAACGGGTGATATAACTTCACAAAATAAAGAAAAGCTCTTAGGAAATAAGAGCCTTTTCAGTGAAGCAGAACTATCTAAGTTGAAAGGTCTGTTTGACGAGTTAGCTGTTTCTGAGGTAAAGGTCGGAAAGGCAACAAAGGACGTAAAGAAGGCACAAGAAGATGCAAATGTATCACAAGATAAGGCAAGAAAGTCTATTAAGGAGATTGCAAACGAATGGGCGGAAAGCATCAGTAATGTTGCGAAGAAACTACAAGAAGCAAGTGAATTGATTGATGCTCTCGGCTTCGGTGATTCAGACCTTGGAAAGAAGCTTAAAAGTGGTGCAGATGCCTTCAATAAGGGTTCGCAAGCGGCATCAGACTTTGCTACGGGCAACTATATCGGAGCAGCTATTAACGGCGTAGGGGTTATCAAATCGCTTGGTAGTGCTCTTGGTATCGGCAATGGAAGTAATGCGAAGGAGGTTGCGGAGACAACAAATCGCCTTACAGAATCAAACGAGCGATTGCAATACTCTATTGAGCAGTTGAAGAGTTCGATTGACAAGACTTCGGGAATGAGTGCCGTCAGCAATTATCAGAAAGCATATGATGCACAGAAGCAAATCAATAAGCAGAGTATGGAAATTCTTCAATCACAGATGGGTTACCACGGCTCGCATCATTCTAACGCTTATTATTGGAATCTGTCGGCGCAGGACTATGCGGCTATCAATCGCACGTTAGCACAGCAATCAGCGGTCAGAGGTGGTTATGTTAATTCTACGATAAACAAGGTAAGTTCTTTGGATGATATTTATAAGCTTACCCCAGAGCAGATGAAGGATATTCGCACATACAACCAAGATGTATGGAAGAATATGACCGACCAGGGTAAGTATGATAAAACTGAGTATTGGGAGAACTATACCGACCTTGCCGAGAAGCTTGAAGAGCTGACTGATAAAATCAATCAGAATCTTACGCAGACAACCTTCGATTCGTTAAAGGACAACTTTATCAGCAATCTTATGGATATGAGTAAATCGGCGCAAGATTTCGCAAATGATTTCACAACGATGCTCAATAAGTCTATGCTTAACTTTGCCGTTGATGACCTTGCTAATAAGAGACTTAAAGCCCTTTATGAAAAATGGGCAGATAAGATGAAGCAAGGACAGCTCTCTAATGACGATTTGGATATACTTAAAAAAGAGTATGATAACATCGTTGATGAAGGTTTGAAGATAAGAGATAATATTGCTGCAATAACAGGGTATAAAGAGGCGCAATCTCAGCAGACGGCAACGGGTAAAGGTATCGAGGCTATCACCGCAGACCAAGCAAGCAGCCTTATCGGTATCGGTTATGCGGTGCAGATTGCCCAAGAGCAAGGTAATGAGGTGCGTAAAGCTATCGCCGTTGATGTTTCTTTTTTGCGCATCTATGCCGAACAGACATATAACAATATCTCAGAAATGCGAGATATTCAGTATCAGGGGTTGGAGCAGTTGGAAGCAATTAACAAGAATACTGCACCTATTATATTGATACGTGAGGATATCGCAAGTATGTATAAATTAATGAAGGATAAGTATTAAGTTATGAAGAATGATGCTTTTATAAAATTGGTCGATGAAGCGGATTCTGCTTACGTTGACCTTGATACTTTCGGTATTACATTGGTAAGGGGTTGGCGAGAAGCCTTGCTGACCCCAGCACCAGTAAAAAGCTATGTGACGAACAATAGCCGATTAGAGCATGGACTATCGGTTATCGCCACATCAAGGTATGCCAAGAAAGATAAGCGTGACGTAAGTATCTCTTTCTTTCTTGAAGGCGGTTCAGAAGAAGATTACTTGCAGAAATATGAAGCTTTTCTTAATAAGATAGCTTATTCGGGTGAGTTTTGCTTAAAAGTTCCTCGCTTAAAGAGGGTTTTTAAACTTGTTTACACGCAATGCTCGCAGTTTGGTGATTATGGTCTAAAAAGAGGTAAATTTGTACTCAAATTAACGGAGTACAACCCGAATGATAGAATTAAGTTATGATTAAGATATATGATATAAACGATAAATTGCTGATGCAAGCAGAAGTAACATCAGCGGCGAAGAGAGAACAGGAAATGTCTAAGTCTGATTACATTACTCTGTCTTTCTCCGCCGCTGAGAAAGTTATTTTGCCCGTTGGTGCGTATATTAATTATACATATAAGATAGACAAAGTAAGAGAAGTAACAAGGAAGTTCCTTCTCTTAGAATCATACGAGCCTATTCAAACAGATGAATGCTCTTGGAAGTACACTCCTCAGTTTCAGCACCCAAAGATGATTCTGTCTAAGACCCCATTTTTTATCTATACCCGTAATTCACAGAATGTAGAGGTAAAACAAAATGTATGGTCTTTCGTTGGCACAACTTCCGCTCTCAGTGGTAAGATTGCAGATTTCCTTAATAAGGATTTGATGTTTGGCGAATGCGGATGGAAAGTTATCTTTTCGAATGTAACGGCAAATACCGTCAATGTATCATTCAGCGATAACGATTTTATTTCTGCACTTACAGCGATTACAAATGCTATCGGAGATAACTGTGAATGGCATATTGACTATGATGATGAATTTATCTATATCGGTAAAGTCTTGGTCGGCGCAACTCCTGTTGTTTTGGAAGTTGGAAAGAATGTAGGTGTACCAAATATTAGCAATAGTAAGGAAAGCTATTATAACGCTTTTTCTATCTTCGGTGGTACAAGAAATATTACACAGGTAAATAGCAAAGGTGAGAATGTATCATCTGGCGATATCCGTCTGCAATTAGATGAGGGCAATGGTACAATATCAATAGACGGAAAGGAACTCTCCTACTCTATTGATAAGTATTCTACACTTGACCTAAGAGTGAATAAAATAAATGAGCCTCTCTTTACGAAGGTGCTTGATTTTTCTCAAATTTTCCCTTCGCTCAATACCTATGTATATAATGTGCGTGGGCGAGTTAAGTATGTGCTTGATGAGAATAATGAGAAAATTCCTATCTCATATAATGCTGATGGGTCTATTAAGGAATATAAGACCTTCACTGTATGGTATATGAGATTGGCTTATCCTACAACAGAAAAAGTAGAAGGGAAGACGATTATCAATACAACAGTTGATGATGGCGTTACTCATTACTGGTACGACTTTCAGATTACCGATGATTTACTTATCAATGGAAAGAATATCGGCTGCTCGTTCGAAGCTAATTTTAATACGGGTGCGCTTTCTACTCCCCTTGCAGGACGTGGCTCTAATGGCGAATATGTAGGATTTGAGCTTACTTATCATAAAGAGGCATCATCTTCGCACACGTCAGACGATGTTAGTGATGGTAATTTCTCCGTATTGGCTGGTGATTACGAAATTATCTATCAAGAAGATAATGAAGTTATCATACCTACAAATGCTGCTGATATGCTCATTCCTCGTGGAGAAAGTATGCCTTCTTTAAAGTGCAATATTACCGTTCTCTACAATATTGCCATGTCCGATTCTATCTATTATAAGGATGCTCAAAATAGGTTATTGGAAAAGGCAAAAGAGGGAATTGTGCGATTACTATCAGATTTGAATAACTATGAGATTAAATCATATTCTGATGTATTCTTGGAGGAAAATCCTGAACTGCAAATAGGACAGAGCGTAACGTATAAGGACGGACACGGATATGAACTTGCAACAAGAGTATTGAAATTATCGACCAATATTGATTTTGGTTTCATACAAACGATTACATTAGGTAATCAAGTGATTAAGGGTACTATCACTCAGCTTAAAGAAGATGTACAGACAATCATTGCAAGCGGAGGAAGTAGCGGTAACGGAGGTGGATATTCTGTTTCTCAACTAAGAAGCCTTATTGCAAAGTACGGAAGTGATAACTTCCTGTCTAAGCAGTTTGACGACACCGCTCACGGAACTATCACTTGGGAGAAGATTCAGAAGCTTTTAAGTGGATTGCTTGTCGGTAACTTCAACAATGAGAACGGCGGCTCGTGGACTCCCGATGCAGAAGGTCGTTCGCATCTCATCACAGATTATCTTGAGGTGAGAATGAAGGCTATCTTCGAGGAGCTGGTCATCAAGAAAACCTCCACCATCGGTGGCAAGGAGATTATCTCTCCTGCTGGTGGCGTGGTGGCTCGCAAGGTAGAAGAGGTTACTGTGACATATAATAATGTGTCACAGAAGGCTTATCGTTGCTATTTCTTAGCAGAGCAGGAAGGTGATTCTGTAGATAATGATTTCGCTGTTAACGACCAAGTGCGCTCGGAATCATTCAATGTACGCAAGGGCACTTACCATAAGGTGGGTAATCACTTTTACTGGCGTTTGATAATCGGTCGTGACGAGGAACCTGTGGAGTTGGAAGGTAAGAAGTATCATTACATCGACCTCTCCGATACCGATTGCGCTACGGCAAGCGATATTCCTGCAAATGGCGATGTGCTCAACCAGTGTGGTAACAGAACCGATGTTGACCGTCAGAACTGTCTTATCTTCTCTGCGGTAGATACCTATTCGCCATCCGTCAGCCTCTATCACGGCATCAATAGCTATTCCTTTGCTAACAGAGAGTACGTAGAGTATGGTGTAAACAAGAAGACCAACAAGGCATTTTTCAACGTTTATGGCGATATGTATGTAGGAGACCGACCTACAAAGGAGAATGGCTATGAGGGTAGTAGCTACATCAAGTATGACAGCGCAGCCAAGCAGGTATCTGTTAAAGGCAAAATCTCAGCCAAATCAACCGTGGATGGCAAGGAACTGTCTCAGTACATCAAGGAGAACTCAGCGAAGGGCTTGACAGAAGAGCAGGTGAACAATCTCATAAAGAACTCGCAGGTGATAGCCGACCTTCAGAATCAGGTGGATGGGGCTATCGAGA
>ENA-OUQP01000256-OUQP01000256.1-human-gut-metagenome-genome-assembly--contig:-NODE-256-length-55898-cov-14.559873_pt1 | contig 55898 bp, 43 predicted proteins | sample MGYA00237951_ERZ548836 | MGnify/ENA primary metagenome ERZ548836 (study PRJEB26490, sample SAMN05194702) | human gut metagenome | biome: terrestrial biome; feature: human-associated habitat; material...
AGTTGCGCGCGTGGCCCATGTGCAGGTCGCCCGACGGATACGGGAACATCTCGAGGACGTACTTCTTGGGCTTACTGTCGTCGGTGTCGACGGCAAAGAGGTCCGAGTCCTCCCAGGCCTTCATCCACTTGGACTCAATGGCCTGCGCGTCGTAGGCAGGGATCTCATCCTTATGATCTGTGCAATCGCACATATCAGCTCCTTTAATCTTTAATGGGGTCGGTCGGCTTAGCTTTATTCGCTACTGCGGACAGTCCTGCGCAAGACGAAGAGCACATCAAGTGCTCTTCTTTGCGTGCGGAACTTGTAGCGAACAAAGCTAAGCCGCCCGACCCTAAGGTTGACTCGACTGATGATAGCAAATACAACAAGCGAGATGCCTGCGACTTGCAGGCATCTCGCTTTATCTAAATAACGTGGTTGATACTCAACCTTTATGTGCAACCCGTTCTAGAAACAACGGGTTTTCCAGGTGCCGCAGGTTGCCGTGAAAGAGGAGCGCCGCGTACTTAGGTACGCAAGCGACGGTTTGAACGGCAAGATGCGGTGCCTGGGAAAGCCGCTTATCGATAAGACACAGACTGCTGGGAGTCCTTGACTACGACGTCGTGGGCTCCGCCTTCGACGATCGAGGTCGAGGAGACCAAGGTCAGACGTGCCTTTTCCTGGAGCTCGGGAATCGAGAGGGCGCCGCAGTTGCACATCGTGGACTTGACCTTGTAGAGCGTGCCGCCCACGCCGTCCTTGAGGGAGCCGGCGTAGGGAACGTAGGAGTCGACGCCCTCGACGAAGCTGAGCTTCGCGGCGCCGCCCAGGTCGTAGCGCTGCCAGTTGCGGGCACGCGCAGAACCCTCGCCCCAGTACTCCTTCATGTACTGGCCGTTGACGTTGACGCGCTCGGTCGGGCTCTCGTCAAAGCGGGCGAAGTAGCGGCCCAGCATCATAAAGTCGGCGCCCATGGCAAGGGCGAGCGTCATGTGGTAGTCGTAGACGATGCCGCCGTCGGAGCACACGGGCACGTAGACACCGGTCTCCTCGTAGTACTCGTCACGGGCGCGGCAGACGTCGATCAGCGCGGTGGCCTGGCCACGGCCGATGCCCTTGGTCTCGCGGGTGATGCAAATGGAACCGCCACCGATACCGACCTTGATGAAGTCGGCCCCGCAGTCGGCCAAGAAGCGGAAGCCCTCGGCGTCGACGACGTTACCGGCACCGACCTTGACGTCCTCGCCGTAGTTGGCGCGGATCCACTCGATGGTGCGCTTCTGCCACTCGCTGAAGCCCTCGGAAGAATCGATGCACAGGACATCGGCACCGGCCTCGATGAGCAGCGGCACGCGCTCGGCATAGTCGCGGGTATTGATACCGGCGCCGACCATATAGCGCTTGTCGTTATCGAGCAGCTCGTTGGGGTTGGTCTTGTGGCTGTCGTAGTCCTTGCGGAAGACGATGCCCATAAGGTGATCGTTGTCGTCGACGATAGGTAGGGCGTTGAGCTTGTTGTCCCAGATGACGTCGTTGGCAACCTTGAGGCTGATGTTCTTGTCGCCCACGATGAGCTGCTCGCGCGGGGTCATAAACTCGGAGACCTTCTTCTGGTGGTCATCGCGGCTGGGACGATAGTCACGGCTGGTGACAATGCCCAGGAGCTTGCCCTTGGGAGTGCCGTCGTCGGTGACCGGCATGGTGGAGTGGCCGGTCTTCTCCTTGAGCTCGATGACCTGCTCCATGGTCATGTCGGGTGTCAGCGTGGAATCGGACTGAACGAAACCAGCCTTGTGATCCTTAACGGCCTTGACCATAGCAGCCTCGGACTCGGGGGTCTGAGAACCGTAAATGAAGGACAGGCCACCCTCGGTAGCGAGCGCGACACCCATGTCGACGCCCGAGACGGACTGCATGATGGCGGAAACCATGGGGATGTTCAGGGTGATTGCCGGCTTCTCACCGCGCTTGAAGCGGGTTAGCGGCGTCTTAAGAGAGACGTTGTTGGGGATGCACTGCGAGGACGAGTAACCAGGGACCAGCAGATACTCCGAAAACGTGTGGGACTCACCGGGAAAGAACGTAGCCATGTTTCTCCTTTTTCCATGCGACCGGTCGGCTGCAGGCCTCGTAGGACCCAGCCCAACCTTGGGCGCCCAATACTGGGGAAGTATCTTAACGCACTTTGACTGCTACAATGCATGGTTTAGAAAGAGCACACGAGGGTTTGACGCAGGCTTTGCGTTTGCCCAGCAAATACTTTAGCGGGGAGACGTGGAGCGTATGAAGTACAAGACGACGGCAAAGTTGGTCATTCAAGCGTGCGACAAGGATTTGCCGGGCGTGTTCGGCCATGGCTGCGTCTTGCTGCTGCAGGGTATTGCCCGGGAGCACTCGCTCAACCGCGCCGCCAAGAGCATGGGCATGGCGTATTCTAAGGCCTGGCGCATCGTGAACGAGGCCGAAGGGCAGCTGGGATGCAAACTCATCGAGCGCGACGGCGCCCGCGGATCCACGCTCACGCCGGCCGGCGAGCGAGCCATAGCGGTCTACGAGGAGCTACAGGCCGATATCAACAACGTCATCGCTGCCAAGGCCGACGCCCTCATCGCCAACATCAACGCGGAGTAGTCCTTTTGGGCGGTTTTTAGCCCACAGCGCCCTCGGGTTGAGGCTCGCGCCACAAAACGGGCCCATCTACTACGTTTAGTTGAATACCCACGACCATACCGGACATTATGAAATTAAAACCGCTGGTAAACAGCTTGGTAATTTTCAAAATAGGCGGGTGTGGTCGACCCCTATTGCTTAAACGTAGTAAATAGACCGTTTTCGTGACATAGACCCCGATTAGCTACTTGCGAAGGGCGTTATCGAGAGTGGCAGCCACCTGCAGAGGGTCGTCTGTGCCGGCGAAGAGGCGGATGGCGCTCCCCTGCTTACCGCGCGGGGCCGAAAGGCGCGTTGTTGAGCCGCCGGCGGGTGATGTGCGGAATTCGTCCGGCAAAGCGTCGAACAGCTCGCCCGCGCTACGCTCGATTAGGTCAAATTCTACTGCTGGGCCAAAGCCGTGCTCCAGGATTCCCGTTGCAGCCACATGGTCAGGATGCGAGCTCAGCCCGGGATAGCGTACGTTGCGCACCATCTCGTTCGCAGCCAAATACTCTGCCAGCGCACGGGCGCGGTCGAAGTGAGCCTGCATGCGAGCGTCGAGCGTCTCGAGCCCGCGCTCCAGCACGTCGGCTTCATCAGCAGACAGGTCGAGCACGGGCGCACCGCAGCCCGCAAGCAACGCATGCGCGAACTCGGCAGCGGCATCCACACGATGTCGTTTGAGCTGCGAACGCGCTACCGAAGCGGCGACAAGCTTGCGCGGAGCTCTGCCGGCACACACGCGGTCGAGCGCCTCGAGCGAAAGAACGGCACCCAAGCGCAACGAATCGCACCCAAAGACACTAGCCACGGTGTTGTCAACCACAAGCAGTGCATGGGCCTCACGAGCCGCGCGACCCAGCGTGCGCAGATCGGGCACGCGCAGTCCAAAACCGCCAATAGAGTTAACGAACCACCACAGGTGCGGCCCCTCGACCTCAAACGAAGCATCAAAGCCCTCGGACGCAGAAGCAAACGCCGCAACCGACGGTTCCCCCACGAGCACAACGTCGAAGGCATCAAAGCCGCGAGCAAACGCATCGGCAAAATCGTCTGCAAAGGCTACCAAGCGATCCCCCGGCTGCACAACCCCCAGCTGCGACAGCGCTGCCGGCACATGCGAGGCCGCAACAAGACGCACCTCACGCGCGCCGGCCCTTGCAGCCCAGATTTCTTCTAGCTGTTGCACGTCCACGCAACACCGTCCCCAAAAACCGAACCGAATAAACCATCCATGAAGATCGCACGCCAGTGAGCGGGCAGCTGCCGTGGCGAGGTGCCTCGAAAGAGGAGCGACGCGTACTTTATGTACGCGCGCGACGGTTTGAGCGGCAGATCGCCCGGCAGATGCCCGCGCAGCGTCAAGCGGTCCGGCGTTTATTAAAACGCCGGAACCAAGCTAGCCGTGATACTCGCCGTTGTATTGGATGAGCGTCAGGTCCTCAACGCCGTCGAGCGCACGGATGGCGTCCGCATAGGGCATATCCACGCCGTCCGAGAACACCTCGGCGGCCATCTCGACCTTGTCGCCGCGCATGGTCTTGGATTTGACGGTGAACTTGGTGCGCCCAAATGCACGCACGATATCATCGCCGGTGGTCTGGCCCGTGTAGTGGATGACCATCATGTACACGCGCGCCTTGTCCTGGTGGCTCGCAAAGCCGGCGATCATCACCACGATCACCACTGCCGTGAGTCCTACGAGCGCATACATACCGGCACCTGCAGTAATGCCTGTGGTAATGGCCCAAAACAGATACAGCAGGTCGAGCGGGTCCTTGACCGCCGTACGGTAGCGGACGATAGACAGAGCACCGACCATACCGAGCGAGATGACCACGTTTGTCGAGATCGCGAGCGTGACCATGCAGGTGAGCACGCACATGCCCACGAGCGTCACGGCAAAGCTACGCGAATACACCACGCCGGTAAAAAAGCGCTTGTACACGTAATAGATCAGGATGCCCATGGCGAGCGCCACGAGCAGCGAAAGGCCAATCTTGGCAGGGTCGACCTGGCCAAACGCCTCCAAGACGGAGTTCTTAAAAAAGTCCCTGGTGCTCATGGTCTAAATATCCCCTCGGTTCTCAAAATCCGATTCCCAGTAATTAAATCCGCGCAGGTAGGCGGTCTTTTCGTAACACAGGCAGTACTTGGAGACCGCCGTAAGCTCGGCCGCTCCCGGCGGCACCATATCGCGCACCAGCTGCGGGCAAAACTCGGTAAACTTGACCTCCATCACCAGCTTGCCGGGCTCCAGCACGGGCAACGCGGGCAACGTCGCGTCAAAGATGTCAAAGCTCCCCACCGCCGCACGCACGTTGCTATCAAAGGTAATGCGCACGGTGCCCTCGTCCATCACCCACGGCTCGCGCTCGTAGTCCACGATGGTCCGCGGGCGCATCATATTACAGATGCACTCGATGTAGAACTCGCGACAGAGCGGATAGGGGCTCCTCAGCAAAAAGTCGTAGTCGCCAGCCAGAATCTGCTCAAACTCGCCACGCGTGAGCGACGCGTCCTCCTTGTAGATCCAGCTGCCGTACTTCTTTTTGCGCTCGAGCTTAATCACCTTGTCGCTGCCGTTATAGATGCGCACGCGATACTTTTTGCGCATGAGAATACCGGCGTCTTTTTCCTCGTAGGCCGAGTTGCAGTAGTCGTCAAAGTACAGGCTGCGAATGGTGTAGCCACCCGCCCGCGCATGCTTGTCCAGCTTAAACACCGGCGCCATGCGGCAAGACAGCGCGGCATGCTCACCCTCGTTAATGAGATATTTGAGCTCGTGGCGGTAACGCTCCTGCGTGGCACGCACAGGTGGAGCCGCCAGGCGCTCAAGCAGCGCGCTAGCCCTCCTCATACGTGTCCTCCACGACCTTACCACCGTCCTGCACGTAAATACACTTCATGCCGTAGTGCTTGCCGTCGTCGGTCACATAGTAGTCAAACGCATCTTGCGTATAGCCGTCTGAGTTGGTGGCGCGCACGCGCACAAAATACTGGCCGGCATCGGGCGCATCGCAGGTCACCTCGGGAAGTAGCACGTCCTCGGCCTTAAAAAGCACGTCGCTTATGGCATAGTCGCGCGCCAGCTCCACGGTATAGCGAATGTCACGCGCCTTAAAGTCGTAGGACGCATCCCAGTTAATGCGCAGCTTACCGTTATCAATCTGCGGCACGCCAATGTAGAACGGCATGGGCTTTTTATAGCTCTCGCGAAAGCTCTTATAGTTCTCCTCGATCTCGGAGGGAATCGCCGCGGCAATCTGCTCGTAATCGTCCTTGGTGACAGGCAGATTATCGATATCGGGCGAAGCAAAGACCAGCGATTCGGTAACCTCGCGATAATGTTTGATCATCTTGCTCAGGCGCGCCTCGGTCATATACGAGCGCAGGTCCTTTACGGCGCGGTCGAGTTCGCTGCGGAACGATTTGCTACGCAGTGCACGATTGAATAGCACGTTGCCCCAGTAGTTGCTTACGCCGCGCTCCCAGCTCGCATAGTCCGAAAACCCGGTAAGAGAAAGCTCCATCTTACGCAGCATGCCATCGTTGTCCCAATCGAGGATGTACCACGTATTAGAGTTGAGCGGGCTGTACAGATAGCAGTTACGGTTCTGAGTATCGCAGTTGCCCGTCAGGATCTGAAACGCCAGCCAATAGACCAGATTCTCGGTATCAAAGTAGGTGTCGAGCACGTCATCGATCTTTTGCGATTCATCGTTGAGCGCGTCGAGCATCTCGATGAGCTTGGTGTGGTCCGAATCGCCCTTGATCTCGAGCATGCCCTCAAAGTTTGCCTGGTTGTAGTCAGGATCATCGGCAAGCTTAATGGTGTCCTCGTAGCGATGGAAATCAAAGCTGTTCACCTTGTACAGGTGCCCGCTCTTATCCAGGCCATGTGCCTTAAGCGCCGTCTTGTTGAGCTGTTCAACCTGCGTAAACAGGCCGTAGTCCTCAAAGGTGTCGTTGAACTTTTCGGTCTGGTCGCACACCCACAGATGCACAAACTGCGTGCGCAGGCCCATCATCTGGGGGATTCCGCGGATAAGGTCGTAGGCCATCTTGTTGCGAAAACGCATACCCTCGCCCATGTGCTTGTTGAGCGCAATCGCGCGCTGTTGGCGCCAGGTACCCTTGCCCTTTTTGAGCTCCACCTTGTAATTCTTTTGCGAGTTCATGCTCGATGTCTGACCGCGCACCTGCACGGTAGCATTGGGCGCTTCCTCGCCATAGCCAACCTCGCCGGCCACCGGGCCGTCTTCGTCGCCCGGCTGCAGCAGGCCCATAACCTGATAGCGCGTCACGCCCATGTCGGCATAGTCATACACCGAGTACGTATTGATCTCGGCCCAGCTGTGGTCGGTGTTCTCGGAGCTGTTGCCGCGCGAGACCGTCAGGTACATGGTCACAATGCCCGAGTCGTCGTAGACCTCGTACAGCTCGTCTTTATCGCGTAGGTGCTTGGTAGCGTCCGAGGACTCGGCCTTTTTAATCTTGTCCTGCTTTTTGACCTTTTTGGTCGAGGATTCGTCCTGAGATGAGCAGCCCGAAAGCAGCAGCGCGCCGGCAGCCGCCTCGATCAGGCAGCGGCGAGACATCAACTTATCGATCATCAGAACCTCCCCAATGGTTGCGATACACGCGAACTACTGCGCGCTGAAACGCGCCGTGCGGCACGCCCTTGCGGCGGCACTCCTCATAGCGCTGCTCGGCACGGTCGAGCAAGCGGCCCAGCTCCGTAAAGCGACCCCTCTTGTCGGTCGCCACAATGGGCTGTTGACTCAGGATACGATACGGCAAGTTGGCAGTATAGGTATCGAGCCGCAGCAGCGCCACGATAAAAAACACCGCCGCGCCGAGCAAAAAGCCAAAGCCATAAAACTGCTGCGGAAAGAACAGTGAGACGATGGTCGCCAGCCCCGCCACACCCGCGAACAGCCCGGAAGCAAGCACGGCGCCCTTGTAGTCGGTAAAGTACAGCAAGATGAGCATCACCGTATTGCCCACGGCATACAGGCCATAGCCCACGCATAGCGTGCGAAAATACCCGTGCATCAGGTTGTTGAAGCCCAGCGGCAGGGCCGAGAGCACCGTAGTCTCGAGCGAAATGACCGCAGCGGTCACAAACAGCTGCTTGAGCGCACAAAAGCGCAGTTCCCGGTTGAGCGTGGCGAGCATTTCCTCCTCGGCCACCACGATGTCGCCCACCACGCCGCCGTCGTTAAACAGGCTGTAGTAGTCGCGGTAGCGCGGATAGAAGTTGACCTCGACCGACACCACAAAGTTGACGGTCGTGACCAGAATAGTCAAAAACGCAAGCAACGCCGGCACATCATGATAGGGCGCACCGTAAAACAAGCCTTTGACCTGCACGCCAATGGGCCCTGCCCAGATAATCACCAGGTGCGCAAAGAGCCCCAAGTTGGTAAACAGGCCCGTAAGCGCCAGCGGCATAAACTGATCGAGCCAATGCAAAAAGAGCCAGGGGCTGCGGTCGCTCTGGGGAAAATACTGGTACAGCAGCACCACGTCCCAGGCGAGCATCACACCATAGCCCAGGGCGATCGAGGCCAGCAGGCCCTCGACCGGCGGCAGTCCCAGTGCCAGCGCGGCCAGGGCGCACAGACACGCCACGCCAATGGCGGCCGCAAAGCTGCACAGAATGCCGCGGTAATCCTTGATGGCCGTAAGATAGCTCATGCCGTTCCAGTTGACGATCATAATGTTGAACAGCCATAGGCACAGCAGCCCCTGCAACAGCGTGGCGCCCGAGAACAGCAAAAAGACGCCGTAGAGCACCGTGCCCGCAACGAGCATGATGGCGTTGGAACCCCAAAACGAGGGCAAGACCTCTTCTTCGCGTTCGGCAAACAGCATGTCGGCCAAAAAGCGTGTGACCGGCATGGAGAAAAAGCTCGTGAGCGTAAGCGAGGCCAGCAGCGTATAGGTCACCATGCACACCAGCAAATCCTGGTTGGCGCGTCCCACGCCCCACGTGCCGCACAGCACCAAGATACCCACCTGGAGCAGCACGCCCAGCAACATGGGGCCCGTGCACACAATGCCGGCGTAGCCGTAGGCGCGCATCGTGGCAAACAGACCTTTGCGTCTAAACAGGCGCTTGAGCTCAAAACCGATTCCGGCCACCGGCTACTCCCCCTCTCTGGGCAGGTTAAACGCACGCGCCGTCTCGTCGTACAGCGCGCGATAGTTGGCGAGCATCTGCTCGTGCAAAAAGTATGTGGCAACGCGACGCTGACCGCGCTCCCCCATCTCGATACGGCGGGCACGGCTCGCGCACATGCGCTCCATGGCATCGGCCAAGCCCTTGCGATACATAGGCGGCGTCACAAATCCTGCCACGCCAAAGTCGTCACCCGGAGCGCCTTCGAGCAGCTCGCGGCAGCAGCCCACCTCGGTCGTCACGCAGGGACGACGCGCTGCAAGCGACTCCAGCACGCTGAGCGGCTGGCCCTCGGAGATGCTCGTCAAAATGGTGAAGTCGAGCTTTTCCATGTATTCGACCACGTTGACGCGGCCGGTAAAGATCAGGTCGCGTACGCCCAATGTCTCCACCAGCGCATGACACTCGGCGCCGTACTCCTCATCGTCCACGCCGCCCATAATATGCAGGCGCACCTTGGGCAGGCGCTCGTGCAGCTCAAAGAAGGCATAGATCATGGTCTTAACGTCCTTGATGGGCGCCAGACGCACCACCGCGCCAATGTCCACCCAGCCGTCATCGGGCTTTAAGGGAATGTCCTTAAAGCGGTCGAATTGAATGCCGTTGGGGATGACCAGGCATTTGTCCGCATCGCAGCCCATGTCGATCTGCGTCTTGCGGGCGTTGTGAAACAGGCTCGTCACGCGGAAGGCGCGACGGTAGATCTCCTCCGAAAGCAGGTAGAAAAAGCGAATCCAGCGGTCCTTAAACGACGGCACCACCCAGTCGGCGCGAATGATCTCTTCCTCGCGCTCGCGCGTGTAGATACCGTGCTCGGTCAGCAGCACCGGCGCATGGTGAACGCTTGAGCCCAGGCAGGCGAGCAGGCCGCCGTAGCCAGTCGAGATGGCATGGTACACATCGGCCACCGGTACCTCGCTGCCCAGCAGGTAGAGCACGGGCAGCAGCATGGAGCGCATGGTGTGGAATGCGTCGGCAAAAGGCGTGTAGGGGTACTCGGCCAGGCACACGTCACGGAAGATGTCCATAAACGTGCGGCTCTGCAAAAACGAGAGCGGATGTACGCGACGGCGCTGGAAGATATCAAACAGCACGTCCCAGTCCGGATTGGAGAGCGATACCAGGCGGCGCAGCGCCTCGCGCTCGCGATCGTCAAAGTCGACCTCTTCCTGCTCGCCCGAAAGACGCAGTGCGTCGTCCAGGAACACCTCGTGTACCTCGGCCACGTTGCCGGGCAGCTCGTAGACAAACTTGCCGCGGTCGGCAGCATGCGCGCCAATCACCCACAGCACAAACTCGTGCTCGGGCATGGCCTGTATATAGCCGTGCATCCATGTGGACACGCCACCGTGCACATAGGGGTAGCAGCCCTCGAGTACCAAGCAGATTCTCATTTGTCGCCACCCTCCTTGCGCGCAATGGTCACCGTCTTGTCCGTGGCCTTGACCAGGTACAGGTCGCCCGTCAGATGCGTAATCTCGCCACCCGTAACCGCACCAGGCCCACCGTTGTTGGCGCGGAACATGAGCCACGCTTCGTCGTGGAAATTGGCCAGACTGAGCGTCCAGGCATCCGCACTGGTATCCACGCTCACCGTCACGGACGAAAAGCGCTGAATGGCACCCGAGCATTCCGAACCGGTCTGGCGACGTAGGTCGGGCGCAGACTTGGTAAGCCAGTCCAGGTAGTCGGTCAGGCCGCCCTTGTAGACCTCCCAGCCTTGCCTGGCGCCTCGATCGGGATCGAGCAGGTCGTCCGGGTGCATAAAGTGCGTGCTCACGTAGTGCATGTTGAGCTCGGACATGGCGGCTAGGCGCATATAGGAATCGTCGACCATGCCGCCCGAGACAATACGCGGCTGCTCCACGATGCCATCGCTCGCCACACCAAATTCCTGCACGTAGGGCAGGTCGGTGCCGTCCTCAAAGTACGTACTGGCAATGGTCTTAATGCGCGGCACGTCGGTGCCGATAAGCTTGCGCGCGCGGGCCGAAAGGATATTCGACGGCGGCACGTAGACCGAGCCGTGCGCGTTGGGCAGCACCTCGTCCTGAAAGGCGATAAGCTCGTTGAGCGATGCAACGATCGTCTCCTTATTCTTCCACGTCTTGTAGTCGTAAAGCGTGCCATAGTCGGTGTCCCAGAGTGCCAGCGGCTGATGGTTGTAGCCGTGAAAGCCCAGCTCTCCGCCCATCTGCAGCAGCATGCCGCCAAAGTAGCGGAACTGCGTGGTATCGGCCTGGCGCGCGGGCTCGGTCTGGTTGACCGCATCCTCGTAGTTTTCGATCATCACGCCGGTATAGCGAATGCCGTATTTTTGCGCGAGCTTTTGCAGATCGGGCCACCAGACCTTGGCATAAAAGTCGGCAATGGAAAGGCCGTAATCACGCTTTATGTAGGTGCCATCGCCCGAGGGAACGGGGCTGGGAAAGTCATCCAGATAGAAGACGGCGCTGTTAATGACCGGATAGGCCGTGGCATCGCCCAATAGGCTCACGGCCGAGGCATAGAAACCACGCATGACCTTGTCGTAGATACCGATATTGCACACCACGGTACGGCCGTTACCGCAATCGCTCGACCAAATAAGCGGAGTACCCGTGTCACCGGTTTTAGCCCACACGTGGGCCGTCTCACGCAGCGAAACCGAAAGCGACGAATCAAAGGGGTCCGATAACTCATAACGCTGGCCACCGCCGATCATAAAGTCCTCGCTCGGCACGATGCTCTCTGCCGTCGCATATTCATAGCCGGCAGAATCGATGCCCAGCTTGGGACCGATTGCCTGCAGGTAGCTGGAGTTATCCGGCGTCATGGCGAGCATCAGCGAACCGCCGGCGCTCACCCAACTCATAATGTCGCTCAGGTGCGTACCGAGCCCGTCGAGCGACGGCATCAGTAAAATCACGCGGTCGAAGGACGTGAGAGAAGGAATCGCATCAACACCATCGGTGGCAATATCCACATCGCGGTGGGCGATCTTCATGTCAAGCAAGATCTGGTCGAACTGTTCTTTGACGTCCTCGACGCCATCTTGGTCCGAGTCGGTAATAACAAAGCACGTGGGCTTTTGGCCAAACATCGCCGAGCTTGCCGGCACCGCGTCGTTTGCAGCGAGCATGCCCAGCTTATGCTGCCCGGCGCTGTACTGCACGCCGGCACGCTCGATCAACAGCACGGCGGCCATGGCAATAAAGACCGCCCACACCACGAGCAGCCCCATCCAGCGAAAATGACCCGCACGCTCGCGGATATGTTGCACCACGCTCATCGGGCCTCCTCTCCGTTGCGCCAAAACGCCAGTTCCTCGCGGTTGGCGGCGCTCAAGTATACATGCTGTTTGTCAATCGCATCGATCACGCGGTGGACCTCGTCACCGTCGCGGCGCATCACCGCCAGGCGCAGGCAAAGCATCCAAACCTCCTGCTCCTCGGGCACATCGAGCACCAGCTGGTCGATCACGGCCTGCGCCTCGTCGATCTGTCCGACATCGGCCAGCGCCGTCGCGTATCGAATGCGAAGCTCAAGGGTGTCCTCGCGCTCGCAGCGACGCGCAAGCAGGCGCGCGTACTGTTGGCGCTGAATCTGAGCCACGCGCCCCTCGGCCAGGCCCGAGCCCAAGTATTCACCAAGAAAATCGCAGTATTCGTTGAGGTTTTGCGCGCTCGGGTCCGTCTTAAAGGCACGCTCCAGCTGCTGCAGTTTAAGGTCGGACTCCTTCGAGATCTGCGCCACCGCCGTCGCGGCATAGTGAGCCACCTCAACGTCGTCGTTAAGCTTAGCCGCCTGAAGCTGCGCCAAGTACGCGTCGGGCTCCTCGGTGAGCATGGAGAGCATTAGGCGGCGCCGTTCTGCCGGGTCGTTGACGATGAGCGCCTCCTCGAGCGGAACTACGCCTGCATCGGCATCACGTTCGTGCACTAGGATGCTGCGATGCAGGTCGTCGTTGAAGCGCAGCGACTCCAGCGCAGACTCTTTCAGCCCCTCGCCAAACACCGCGCTGCGGGCCGATAGCAGAACCACCAGCAACGGGCCCCACAGCGGCACCAGCACTATTACAGCCAGCATGTGCCCGCGCACCGGCAGCAGGCCCAACTTCATAAGCGTCCACAGCACCAGGCAAACCAGCGAATGAATCAGCAGCAAGACGGCGGCAACGACAAGCGAGATCAAGCGGCACCCCCCTCACCGTCACCGGTGTCAGCGATGTGCTGCAGCAGCGCCACGATGTCCTCGCCGTCAACGGGCTCCACCGCAATCTGCTTTGTGCTGAGGCGCTCGCGAATAATGGGCAGATCGCACGCCTTTGCCTGGCGCATAAGCAGGTAGAGCACGTCGCCATCGACCAAGCCCGCCGCGTCGCTCTCGCGGATTGCCGACCCAATTGCGCCCACCAGCTCGCCGACAGGCTCCATGCCCGGTACCACGCGCAGGAGCAAAAAGCTGCCCATCTTGCCATCTGCCAGCGCCTGCTCGGCCGCGAGCTCTTGGCCAAAGGCAGCCTGCTTGAGCACGCAAGTGCCGTCAACGCAGCGTTTATCCTGTGCCACCGCCTCATAGTCAAAGGCACGGCCAAGCGCGCTTTCGACCAGGCCGCACAAGATGCGGAACAGGTTTTGGTAATAGAGCGTCATTTGGTTTTCGGCCGCACGACGCACAAAGATCAACACGGCGGGTGCCCCATCGCGCTCGATCGTGTATCCAAACATGGGAAGCCCCGGCGTCAGCTCGCGGTTCACCCACAAGTTCGAACGACCCCTGTCGCCCAAAAGAGGTGCAAGCTGCTCAAGCGTGAGCGAGCGTGCGGCGTCTTCGGCAATCGCGGGACTTGCTGCCACCAGGCGTGCAAATGCTCCGCCAGAAACATGGTAGATCGCCACCGAATCGTTCTCGAGGATCTCGCCCAGAAGCTCGCAGCACTTGCGATAGATGTCGCGTGGGTTGAACACGTCAAGCTCCTGCGTCACGGCAAAGATCTTGCCAAAGCTGTCGTGGCGACCCACGATCTGGCGCCTGTACGTGCGCTTGTCCTCGATCGCGTCGTGGTAGAGCTGCGTAAGGAACGTATTGCGGTTGCGCACGAGCTCGTTTTGATCGCGCTCCGCCCTAATGGCTTCGCTGTTGCGCAGCTGCACATAGCCGCACACGGCACCCACCACAAAGTACGCAATAAACGGCAGCCAGTTGGACGGCTCGTAAAAGAGACCCTGGAAGGTATAACCGTACTGAGTAAAGTAGCTCGCGGCCAAACCCACCGACGCCAGCAGCGCCGCAACCAGGCCAAAATCGAGCCCATACAGCGTGCCGATGAGCACCACGTAGAGCAGGCGATAATCGAGCACGTTGAGCTGGGTCGATTGGGAGAACAAGCGCTCCAGCACTTCAAAGAGCACCCAGGCGGCTGCCGTCTCCAGGCATTTGACAGGCAGCGTGCGCATTTGAATGCGGTCGATGGCCGCGCGCAAGGGGTTGACCTTCTTTGCACGGCCAGCATCCCAGCGAGCCTGAATGGTCGAGAGGTCACGCAGCAAGTCGTAGCGCTGAAACCAGCCATAGCGCACGCGAGCGACGTCGCTGGCGGGCAGGGCGTAGCCGGCAGAATCGCCATAGGCAACTGAGAGCCCTGGGAACAGTGCCTTGAGGGCGTCGCCCACCTCACCCACCGTGTGATGGAAGGTATCGGCTACGTCAAGCGTCTCAAAGTTGCCATCCCAGCTGTCGAAGATACGGCGTACCAGCACCGAAAGCTCCTCGGCACACAGCAGGGGACACGCCGCATCCTGCGCGCCCTGCAGAGCAACCGATCCGGTTGAGCACGCGTCGAACAGCGGCACCAAAAACGGATCTTCCAGCGCGGCAGACGCGGTATACAGGAACGGCACGCGCAGGATCTTGGTCTGAACGCCCTCGCGAGCAGCGTAGTAGCGGCACAGGTCGTTGGCTGCGCGCGCGATAATGCCCTTGCCCGTTTGCTCTGCGGCATCGGCGGCATCCTCAGCGCCCGCGGGCCCGGCTACATACAGCAGCTGAACCTGGCGCCCCATGCACGCACGAATGACCGAGCGCAGCAGCTCGATATCGCCCACGATGTCGGTATGCGGCGTGAGGTAATGCGACAGGTAGACGACACGGTCGAACTCGTAGGCCTGATCCAGGTGCTGGAGGAGCACTTTCCACGAGGCATGGAGCGACGACTCGTCGCGGCGCGCGTCCTGCGCGGCTACGACCTGCACATGGTCGCCGGGGAATGCCTTGGCGCAAAAGTCATCGTCAACATATGCGGTGTTGCCAACAACCAGCACCTCCATGGCGTACTCCTCCCCTAAAATCCACTTCTGTCATAGTCAAACATGCGTATTTTACGCTGTAAACGCGAGCTAGGGCGCCTTTAAGGCTGTTTTAAGAACTTTTTTAGAGGATGTGGGGACATCGAGAGTGCTAAATGAGCACCCAATCCAGAAGTATGCGGTAAATTCAAGACATGCCGACAACACCGTATAGTGACAACACGTCTACCTGCGGTTTCTTTACGCAAAAACAACGGCGTGCTCGAGGGCTCCGGAATTTGCAGCATACTTCCGGCGGGCACTCAGCTGCTATTTCAACAAGTCAACCAGCAAAAACTCTCCGCTCTTTCGCTTACTCGTCTCCGCATGAGCTTTAATTGCCTTTACAAGTTTTTCGCCGTTGCCCCAATATTCCTCAAGAAAGTCCTTCTCTTTAATTTTGCCTAGTCCAAGACGCTGCTTGCAGAATTCATTAGGCTTAAGTTGTCTATCCCTTCTGGTCGCGTTCTCCCAATCCCGATAGGCACCCTCGGCGTGAATCACAAGCATCTCGACCTCCGGCCGCGTAACAAAACTCAGCACTTTAGTGCCGTTCTGCCTGCGCTTTGGAAACTCAAACTTGGGAGCGCTGCTGTCCACAATCCGTGCAACCGCAAGTCCTTCAGCCCCAGCAGTCTCGTAGTTCATCGAGAAATAGTCGTTTGCAATTTCGGAAGCCTTGCGTTTTCGCGTGTAAGGACGATCAACAATGAGGGCATCTTTGACCACTCGTTCTCTTGGGACGATCAACAAATCGTTGTCATACAGCACCTGAATAACTACACCCTCTGCAGTTCCTTCACAGCTAAACAAGACAAAACGACTTGATAGAATGTCTTTTGCCTGATTACCCATTGATGTGCTCGCAAACATATTCGCGCAACGCTTGAACGTCGGGGTACTTAGGCATAGACCCCTTAATCACATTGTTGATGATCACATCGCTCTTTTTGTTCTCAATCCGATTGATACGCTCGGAATACTTGATGAGCTCTGTCTTAAACGAATCGTCGCGCACAAGAACAAAGACATTGTCTTTACGTCTCAGCACATCAAGGAGCTCCGAGTAATGAGTCGAAAAGAGCAAAGTTGCCCCATGGGGGTTCGTAACGGGAGAAGCAAAAAGCTCAATCACTGTGCCAACAAGTGATCTATTAAGACCCGTTTCAATCTCGTCCACAATCAGATAGCCCCCATTTCTGAGAGCGGTTATCGCTTGATTGACCAGCTCAGCGCCCAAGATCGTTCCATTTGACAGAACAGAAGTCGCGATCGCGACATTCATCACTCGCTCCGCTCGCTCACCCTTAAACTTAAGATGGAACACTTGGTTTTCCTTGTTCCAGACAAGATATTCAACACTCGGATCAAAAGCCTGAACAACAGGGGTTGGCAAGCTCGTCAAAGGCAGCGTGCGCTCGGGGGACTCCACCGAGACCATCTTTTTACCCGTGATGACAGACACGATTGACATGTTGTCATCCAGGAAAGTTCGTTGGGCATCGTTAAGAACAAGGTCACCATCATCAGGCCCCTCACGAACCAGAATAGGCTCAGAAACATCCTTCAGATGCTCGATATTCAAAACGACCTTTCTAGAGACGCGCGATACGGGGCATCTCCAAAGCCATTCATTCTCAAATGCAAGCGATTCCGCAAAAGAAGTATCCTCCGCAGCTACGCCATCTACTTTGCGAAGCCGAGACTCAATAAGATAGACCGAACCTTTTTCGAAAAAAACACAGGCAACATTGACTTGGCGCTCCAAGTTTCCGAGAACATCGGAGCCAGTTGCAAAGCGGCGCATAACAAAGCTGCCAGACATATAACCAAGTACAAAGCGCACGAGGTTGAGAGTCGTTGTCTTGCCGGATGCGTTAACGCCAACAACGCCCATTACATTTTGAGAATAGAGCGAGGACCCAACTGGCAGCGGAAACACGTCAGCATAATTACCTTCTTCATCGCTCAAAACTCGATCGGCAGCAATAAAATCAAGTTCTAAACGCTTGTCCTTAAACAGTGTGACCCCATCGATTCTTAATTTAAGAAGTTTCACAGCGACCTCCTCTTAGACAATTCAATTATAAACAGTTTTCCTGTTTATAATTTGAAAAACAAGATTTCTGAGAAAAGCTCAGTCATTTAAGTTCATGCACAGAGACCCCCGTCGACCGTTGCGATGTTCGCAGACACGGTCCGTGCCCCCTTCGTCTGTGATTTATTGTTTATCCGCTGGAAATCACATAACGAGGTGCGGACCTTGTTCCGGTATGCGATTATCAATTTACGAAAGAAACCATGCGTCATCGGCATACATCGATGACCTGACGAACGGCCGTCTCTATATGAACGCAGCCGGCTACTGCTACGGCCTGCCTGGCGGCAGCATCGTCATAATCAGGATATGCATCAACAGAAGAACGTCCGAACACATAACGAGGCAGGTTCCCGAGGGGAAATACAAACGCGAGTCGAGGCGATGCCCACGAAGCCCTTCTCGATGGAGTCGAGAGAGAAGATAGCGCGGATTGACAACCATAGGAATGTCTTTCGCGACGCTGCCGTCCATCACCCATAGGCGAGCTCTACTAACGCTGGCATAACGCCTCCGCTAGACACAGCCTTACCATAGCTCGCGTACTTGGCTAAAAGTGCATTGCAATAATCCGGTTCAACCTGTTTACAAAAGCTCAGGTGGCCTAAAACGCGATGGGCGTGATTACGATCGCACTCGCGCATAAGCACCTGGTATAAGGAGCGCTTTAGCTCTGCTTTTCTTTGAGGCCCCAGCCGAAGGACGCCATCGCAGTCGAGATAGATGCCCGTGATTTTACGTAGGTGCCCTCGTCCAAAACAGCGAGTTTTGTCCTTATTCAGATCAAAACCCTTTTGCTTTAGGCGGTCATCGACAATAGCTGAAATCTCCGCAGAGTCTATCCATTCAGTTGATGAGATGCAGATGTCGTCAGAGTATCGCGAGTAGACGAAACTCTCGCCTAGTCTAGCTGCAATCTCATGGTCAAAAGAAGCCATTATGCGATTGGCAATAAAAGGCGAACACGGAGAACCCGTTGCAAGAGAACCCCGATAACATGATAAAGCTACGAGAAGATCGATATCGTCTGCAGTAAGACGCGAGCGAAATTCAGCGTTTGTCGACCGATACGTTCCCCCTGAAAACAAATTCCTAACCATTTGCTGAGTGCAGGACTCAAAGAAATGGCAAATATCAAGCAGGAGAAAATGACTGCTCTTAGCATGGAGCCCGGCATTACGGCAGACGCTTGAGCCCTTTTCGTAAGCTGTAGCGTAAGGAAGATCTATATCAAACTCCGTATTTATATAATCCGAAATCCAACATTGGACGAGCTTCAAATCTGGCCGAGGCGCAACAATCTTTCTCCCACCGGCAGAAAAACAGTGGTACCTATCTGCCGTTGAGCTTACAAGGCCCAATAGCTGACGATTTGTCATTCCAAGGTCGAAGCAAATTCTATCCGCAATAGACACCGGCAACGCCTCCATACCCCATTGATCTCTTACGAAGGATTACCCGCGCCCTCATATTTAAGAAATCTCGGTCTTCGTATCCCTTAAACATGAAATAGGAATCAAGGTGTATCGTGCTTTTAATCAGATAATCCGGAACCCTATTGCAACTCACTTTAGAAACAAGACCGGTAGCTCTCATCATGCAGCAAACATCCGACCAAGATATCGGAACGCCGGCATTTTTCATATCTGCATTTAAAATGGGCGAGTATATTTTGAGCTTACTTGCACGGAAGCCTTTAGCCGCACAGTATATCGTTCGTAAATCGGTCTCTGACATGGGGCCCAATATTTGAAGCAAATCAAGTAACTCATGGACGAGCGAGCCCACGTTAATCTTGGACTCGTCTCGATTGATCTTCTTTCTAGCGGCCTTTAGGCCAGCCTTGCCCCGCTTAGTAGCATTAACACCAATAAGGGGTCTTAGTTCAGAAACAAAGCGGCACAAGTCAGGCGAAGACATCGGGTTATTTAAGTCTAAGTAAAAGACTTTGTTAAGCGAAGAGTCGCCCGCGGCTATTTCTTTCACTGGCCCATCAATCAAGAAGCTCCGAGAGCCCTTATATTGCTTTCCAACAGCAACAGAGGTAATCCAAGCAGCATGAGGCAAAGCGGAGAAAGCACCCAACTCGCAAAAAGATCCACAGCTCTCTGCAAAAATCAATATCCAGTCAGATATGTCGGCAAGCATGGCCTCTTGCTGAAGTAAATTAAGTCTCGAACCGTCCATTTCCGCCGCCACGTCTTCGGCAGTAAGACAAAAAACGTTTTTTAAAGCCTCGGTGTGATTGTTGGACACATAAGCTTTGAAGAATCGTCGAGAGGAATACAGGCTCTGATCACCGCCGCAGGGAAAGATAAACAAGGGCAGCTTATTAACGTCACGATTAACCCTCAGATGATTTCTCAGGATATTCAAATCAGTTTTACTGATACAGTCGCAGAGCATTGCACCTCGATTCCAATAAGGACAAGGCCGCACAGTCCGCGCATATGGTCATTCCGTAGGCGCGGATTCGGGTCCGTGGCTATGGAATGACCATATGCGCGGACCCAAATTGGTGAAAACGTCTCAGTCCATCTTTAACAGAGGACTCGCTCCAGTCGGGGCAATCAATGACTAGCTGCGACCTTGTCTCAAGTAACTTTACCATCACATTAGTGTCTAAGGCTTGATATTAGCCGGCTATAAACAGAAAGCATGCTAGTCCCGCATCAAGTTTATGCTGCAAAATGTACTCTATTGAACAGCGAGTCGCCCATTCTCGGCCTATTCCTGGCTGCTCCTCGCGGAGGATTTCATCCCGTCGTCACTCCCCCTTCTTCTTGCACAGCACATGTATCGCGTGTTCGCCCAAGATTGCCGTGGACAGTTTCATCGCCGCACCCTTAACGGCGTTGAAGAAGTTCTAAAGAAACGGTGCGTTCATGTCGTAGTAATTCATGTTCCTAAACAGCGCATAAATCACGAGGAACGTTTGGGCAATGACCACTGCGACACTCATTGCAAGAGCGTTGTGGGGCGACTGGGAAATCCAGACCAAGGGCCTTAAACACAGCTAGGCAAACCAATCTCCGCCGACCAACAATCCGTCTTGGGCAGCCTTAATAAACCCATAGGGCAAGTAGTTGCGCATAAGGAGGTGACGCATGATTTCTTTCACAAATGGACAAGCACATAGGGGAGCACGGTCCACGCGTCGTCATATGATTTCAGGCGACTAAGCAACAGAACATCGACGAAAGGGGCACGAGCCGTGTCTGCGAACATCGCGTCGATCGACGATGGGTCGCTCGACGCACTGCCCAAAGAAGAAGCCCATGAACATGTGAGCTGATATTTATTTCAGACTATCAATCATCCAGCTCCTCAATCACCTTTTTCACTTCCCCTTCGACCTTGGCCTTATCGCACTTATCAAGGCAATCGTCAAGATAACGTGAGAGGTTCTCCCGGACAGCCACTGCCAGCCACGAGCCCCAGCTTGATGAAGCGGCAACGATAGGCGCCAAATCATAAGAGAACAGGCGCGGAAGGTCATTTACATCGTCGGGCGTGTGCGTTTCTACCCATTTCTTCAAAACACGCTCGCGAAACTTCCAGTCCACTTCTGCAAGGGCTTCATAAACAATGGAAACAGGCCGAATAAAACCGTGTTCATACAGCGAGACAACTGGAGCGTCTCCATCCAATAGATTTGAAATCGTTTTAGATTCAACATCTATAGGAAACAGTCCATCTCCCACAGCCCGCAGCTTTTCCAAAGTGGAAAAGACATCGCTCTCGTCCATACGATCCCTGCAGATAATTGCCTTTGCCAAAAGGCGGGCATCCTCCAAATTCAGCTTAGAAACCTCATCTTCATTATTGAACCAGCTCATCTCAACATAACGGTCAAAAAAGCCCTGGAAATGAAAGGCACTTCCTAGTCCTTCAAGTTTCAATAGGTATACCGCGTTGGACGGTGAATGTTCCACAAAGCTATGTCGAATCACCTTAGAAATAATCTCGCGTCCGGCATCGTTTAATCCTCGCAACTCTTCAGCTGGGCACAGATCCTCTAGCTGTATCTTAGGGGCTATGGGGTATATTTTCGCAACAAGCTGCTCGGCAAGGCGCTCGACCTTAATAGCGCCTGGCCACATATCAGCACCATCGCAAATAGCATTAAATACAAAAGAGGTGAATTCGAGTATTGCAGACTCACGCCCATCAAGCGATTGTAAATACCGGTACAGGGCCAGCCCAGTTGAAAGCACTTTCTTGCCAACAGGAACATATTCTTCCAATAGAGCATCTAATGCGGGAAGCCGTTGGCTACCGCAAGCAATCAGCAAATTGGCACGATTTACGTCAAATAAGCCGCGAGCTATTACCTCAGCTCTCAAACTGGGACCAACGTCGGTCAAATCGTTAACGACAATTCGGCATCCTTCTAGATAGTCAGCCATCGGAGATGCCCAATCTGGTCCACGATCGATTCTCCAAATATCCATTTGAGTAAAGAATTTATTCAGCCAGATAGAAGTATGTTCCAATGTATAAGAAGGGCGGGCATCGATATATTTAAAAACTTCAAGCATGATCTTAAATTGAGAATGAAGATCGAATACCACCGATAGCGCATCCACCAGGTAATCAATAGCCTGATCCGTTCGTTCCATCAACAAAGCAATGAACGTCTTAATTCGATTGTCTTCATCTTCATAAGTGGATAGTAAACGGTGAATCAGGTTCTGCCCGAGTTTCCATAATCAGCAACCAGTCCATCAATCATCTTTACTGCCGCCTCGCGATTGGCCTCATTATCCAAGAGGTAACACAGCAGGCTGAAATTTAAGCAGCAGGCGCGATCGAAGCTGGAAACCGGAATAATATCAAGAATTTCCGCACAGTCTTCTGTACTCAAATTAGCGTCAATATCTTGCTGTCCGTTTCGATAGCAATGAGACACATAATAAACTGCGCCCGGCTTGGCGCCCACAGGGTACTTCGAGACGTATAAATAGAAATCTTTACAAATGAATCCCCTATTAATTAGTTCGACGACAAGCTTGTTGTCGAAATGCGACGCAACAACATCCGAAAACGGCATGACAGATTCGTGACCATTTTCATTAGTAACGACACACTCAAGATTTCCCATCGTGGAAAAATCAGCCGTACGAAAATGTTCGATTTGCTCGTCCAGACTGGTGAGTCCCGATTCTTCTACCCCACTTTCCATCAAGATGGCAGGGGCAGAATCACGGCTGTCAATAGAGAGGTAGTGCAGAAGCTCCTGTTTACTAAATCTAAAATTGGGGCTACTTACATATTCATGACGTTCACCCAGATAGATTGAGTCATTCGGCGTTAGGCCAAAGAACGCCTTCCAGAAATCAGGGCGGTAAATATCTTCACTACCTCTTCCTCCAAATGTATATCGTGTGTACCCAATAGAAATATAGTTAATTGATTCCATACGCTTTGAAAGGGCCTTCTCAAGCGAAGATCCCAGCAGTTGACACATACCATCAGATAAGTCACCTTCCGCCTTACAAGCGGAACACAGCCTTTTTGCTGCATTCAGTTGATCAAGTTGCAAACTAATCGTATTTCGATAAATAGCATACAGCTTGTCAAGTTTCCCTCTCCCAAGGCGTAAATCCTCAAATTCAGAAGGTAATAAATTCTTGAATATTGAGATGGCCAGCAACCCGGTACAGGTCAAACCCAGGTCCGAAGGCCTACCAAAGCTCGGTCTACCCATTTCCTCAACCATGACTAGATAATCATTACGAATACTTGTAAGCAAGCGCATATCAGCGAGGTAAGGTGCCGCAGTCCGGAGAAGCGTATTAAACCGATTCGCTTCTTTCGAATTGGATGCAGATTCAATTTCTTTCTTAAAGGTGTCGTTAACCATTTCCTTCGCGTTGAACTCCGAAATAAATGGAACAACGGAAATAATCATGTCAAAAAACTTAACGCGCCTCGAACCAGTCACTTCATTTGAAGCCTCCTCATCTTTATACGATGAGAAGAGCCCGTCTTTAACGGCATAAACATAGTGCACTGAGCGTTTCCCCCAGGCACCTATGACACAGGGAGCAAGGTTGAGAATATTGTTCAGGTTTCTCAACTCATCAAAAATGCGGAGATCATCGAATCGGTCAATATCTTCGAACACAACGGTATCAAACCGATTCTCTTCAAACAGGTAAATGAGTTCGTCTCGATATTTATTAAAGTATGTTTCACCACCCCTATCATTGTCGAGCGTCAAACTAACCGCAGGGGCCGTTACCGACCTAACCTTTAGTCTTCCAATCACCAAGCGAACGCAAATAAGCAAGGTGGCAGAAAAGAGGAAGACAACAGCCACCGCTGCGTATACGTTAATTTCACCTTGAAGAGAAAGAGCGCTCATCAGGGCGTTCTTCCAAGCAGCCAGCTTGTTGGGGTTGTCATCAATCGTATACAAAACCACTACAACAAAAAGCGCGGACAAAAAGAGCCAAGCCGAAAGTTCTAACAACCTGCGTCGAAAGGAAACTCGATGCGTCTGATTGAACAAAGAGCTCCTCGTTTTATTTGGCTTGTCTTGGTATAGAAGCTGACCCAATATTTCCCGCTCGAGCTGGTCAAACGATGGTTGGTAACTATCCGTACGGTGTCCAACAATCGGATCCCGCTGCTGACCGACCCCCGAATCATTGGTCGGATAAAAACATGCAAGACTAACGCGGGCGACCTTATGGCCCCTAAGACGAGCTTTACTTATAAATTTCTCAAGGATGCTACTCTTGCCGCTTCCATATGCGCCGGCAAGAGCGACGTTTTTACAATCCTGGCGGTAAATAGCATCAAGCAAGCGATGAACATAGCATCTATGCTCTGCGGCCTTGTATTTAGGTTTTGTCGATTGAAGGCGAGAAATATCTTCGCGCGAAAGGCGATCCAGCAGCATGGCTCCCCCATAGATTTGTCGGAAGTTGGTGGCAAAAAATGCCTGCCAATTGACGCCATGCACCGGACACTGAACGTCATCATAAATATTGCTATCGCCAGTTATCGCAGGGCTGTATTTTGTAGTTGATTTCTTTAAGCGGTAGGCAATAATGGCAAAGCCTACTCCGATTATTCGACAAGCTGAAGTAAAGCCCAGGTCGATATAGACTCATGAAGTTAGACAACGAAAGGGCACTGGGGCCCGCATTAGCCCCAGTGCCCATAAGCAATACCGCCAATACTGCATCCAATACCTTGCGTTACTCAAATAAACAAATACGCAATGCCAGTTCAAGCGGCCAGTCACTCTTTAATCAGCTTGACGTTACTAAGCAAAACCGGAATACCATTACCGGTATATCCCTTAGTGGAGTAAACCCTGAACTCAAGCCAATCGAAATCAGATAAATCAATTTCATTCGACGGAATGCCAGTAGGTGCGGTATTCATCGTAATGTGGTCCTTTTGCCAAATTACTTTTGAATCGGACCCATCGACAGAGCCCCTTAGCTCAAGTCTCGCCTCATAGTCCTTCAAGATACTCGTGTCTTCTACGTATTCAACAGCAATTTTGCCATTCAACGAACGGTACTTCTTGCCGATATAAAATGATATAACCGAAGGAGAATCAGCACTATTAGGACGACCAACCCAAGTGTCGTCACTTGAGTAACTATTGCCAGCAGTGTCTTTTTGAGAGCCTTCAATCAACTCAAAACGACTGGAAGAAGCAACCGTAAGAGAGGTCAACGCCACTTCAGAAACGCCTTCGAGTTCATCCAAGAGGTCATTGATTCTTGCCGGATCTTTCACAATCTTCGAAGCTGCTTTCAAAACACTTTTCGCATCATCATACTTTTTAGATGACACCAGCTCGTTAGCTTTGGCTAAGACCTCTTCAGTATAAGTAGAAGAGTACTCTGCAAAAGCAACAGCACAGTCTCCAGATTTCTTAGAAGCCTTTGACAGCGAAGTCAAGGCTTCCTCATGTTTACCGGAATCCCAGGCAGCGGTAGCGTCAGCAAGAACCTGTTTACCCGCTTCCACATCCTTGAGGGCATTGAGTTCCGCCTCGGCGTTAGCATAATCCCTATAAGCGCTTTCGAGGGCTTCGTTAAGGCTCATGCTTTCTTCCACGGAATCAAAGCGCTTAGACAACTCGCCAACCATCACAGACTGACCATGCAACTCGCCAAGATACGCCGACAGGAGGCACGGTATTATTGCAAGCAAGAGATTAAAAATAATCGGATGATTGGCATAAAATCGAGACTCTTTAGTGCTGGAATCTTTATCAGCCATTATCTCTCCTAGTGCAAAACAAACAATATGAATACAGCACCCCTCGAAGCATAAATAATCTGGCCAATGTTTCAAACGATAACAGTGTGCCGACCCATCCAATCAGCCAGACGAGTTGACAGTCAACCTACTACTTCTGGCATGTTTTAGAACCCTATTGCTCAGCAGCATGACAACCCCCAATAATCAGTCAACCAGATTGAAAGGTCAACGACCGGATTAAACGTCATGCTCCAGGCAGTGAACGACTGAAGTAATAGTAAACCCTGACATTTTTAAAGTGAGCATCGGCCTATTAATATTCGCCGAACGGTAGAGAGTCGTTCAACCTCCTACCGATTGCTATTACCACTGACTAGCAACGCTGGCCTCATTATCTAGAGTACCGGCAGCATCGCAATCTAACCACAATCCATCAAGCAAATAAGCACGGCAGGATGGAGAGCAAATGAGCCGAATCCGATTATTTCAGAAATTACTGAGCTGAATGAGCAGGTAGTCAGCCTGCTCTCAATGGCCCGAAAAACTCAAAACAGCAGCCAGCGAAACCGATCACCTCTTAAATTGAGCTAACAGTCACTTACCGGAAGTAGCGCCCTGGTTGTTAATAGACGGAAACATCTACTTGAAAACCAGTAGAAGAAAGGCTGGTTTAACAGTTGTTCATTAGTCTGGCCGCCCTTCTTTGCCTCAAACGCCGATGAGCTGCCCACTGAGATCAGTGAGCAGGAAAACAGTTGCCTCAAGAAAATCTGACCCAATCGAGGTACAAGCCAGAAGCACTTCGGTCTCAGATAAAATTCAAAATGATCAAACTGTCAACGTTTTTACCAATGAAAATCTACCAGCGGTAGATACATGCTATCCACCGAAAAATCATGCTGAGAAATCCTGTTTCACGTTCGAAAGCAACCGCCACCATCTATTATTAGCACAAGATAAAGGCACGATTTCAATCAAGGAAGGCGCCCGGAGACCTTAACTTTTTTGGCATATGGCACAAAACAAGTGTCATTCAAAAAGCTGATAGGAAAACGGGCCCCAATCAACCGAAAACCCGCTGGGTGTTACAGGAAACGCCAAGAAGGCAGCCCAGCAAATGGCCCACTACTAGAAAGGATGATCATGTACGCAGTTATCACTCGCACACGCTATAGATAAATAGTGGAGGAAAATATGGAAGAAGAAGTCGAGGGTATTCCATATAACCATTAGTTAGCAGACGTTAAAGTTCGTGAGTCAGGCCACACAATATGTTTTCAGTTTCAGCTCCAGTCATGAACTGGAGCTATTTTTATCCGCCCATTGCTAATTGTTGTTCTTGAATATACCGAAGATTATTGAGCCCAGTTTAGAAACAGCTGACGGCCCCTGAACCTTTAGTCCGATCTCTTTATTTATTTCATAGCCTCTATCAATTTTTAACTGATAGGTCTGAACCCCACGATCGATCTCACGCTCACGTTTGCCCCATACTTCCATTAGTTTAGTTATATGGGTATAGCTGAAATTTCCTACTTCCCTGCCATTGTTTACGGAACACAAAAAGGGGAAGACATAATTAACGGCTTTGAAGAAAGGCCTATGAAACGACGGGTATAGAACTTCCTCATTAACCAATCCGCTATTAACCATTAACGACAGCTGCTCCAGATAATTCGATAGCTCCGTAAGCGTTTTATTAAAGAGTGAAGCAAACATATCGCTATCAATACGAGATCGATCGATGGGCGCATAAACGTCTGGATATAATTCTGCAAGCTTAAAGTACTCACCGGCTGCCTTTTCAAGGTTATCTATGTTTGCCAAATAAGACGATAAACCCTGCTTAATAGCCGAGCTTGAAATACCAGCTATGGCTATTATTTCTTTTTCGGAAAACGACCGCAGAGAATGAACCGATAAGCTCATAACGGCTTGAGCATAAATTGGAACCTCAGAAGAAACGAAGCTGAACAACTTCATTCTGGGCAGCACCTCGGCTCTAAAGGTGTCAGCAAAATTTATCGACCATTCAGAGGCTTTTATATATCTGTCGTTACGTAATTGCTTAACAGATAGCCGATACGAAACGAGAGCAGCAATGAGAGCACCGGCAGTCGCACAATCTGCCAATGTGCTCAATTCGTTTGAATAAGCTCCTAATAACCCCTGAAGCACAGCGTTCCCTATCAAAGTGACGGCTCCATACGAAGCCAACTAATCTGCATTGATTTAACGCCATGCACCAGTCAATGAGCGTATTCTGATTTTACTTCAGTTTTCCCATGTCGATCACGAGCGCGCCTCTTTCATAAACAAGGAAAGACAAAATGAGCAGCGGAAACACTCAAACAGAGTCAATCAGGTACTAATTTGTGTAAGATTGGTCGTCAATCATAGTCTTTCTGCCCAGGCATTCTAGCTCGGCAACATGGAGCCCGTTTTCTTCCTTCTTGATTTTCAACTCGAACGATTGCATATACCTGAAGCCCAGACAATCATAGAAAGCAATTCCCAGTTCATACTCCCCGATCGCAGAATCAGTTTGCGTATCTATGAAAATACCAAGGTAAAAACTCTCCCCATGATCAAGCGTCAAGGATCTAACGCCTCGCCAAACCGCACCTTTGCGATTAACGCCGACCTTTACATTGTTGGCGCAACCAGGGCCGACGTTCTTGAACCTCAATGGAACATAAATTGTCGGATTGGGTGTTGCGAGGCTAAGGCCCTCTATTGATTCAGATAGATAACTATGTGTAACACGCTTCCGCTGCTCACTGGTAAGACCGTCTTTATACTCAATTGTATTTCCAATTAGCACGTAGGTATCGCGTTCTTCAGCCTCATAATACTCTTTGGATTCGCTATTAGACCCCGCATCAGAGGAAGCAGATTCTTCAGGATCGCCTTCGCATTGCGGAAGATCTGATAGCCAGCCTTTCCTGTTTTTCTGCGTCAGCATAATCATTGAGAAATATGGAGCGGCGCTCATCCTGCTCTGCGTCCGTTGTTGATCCCAAGCATCAACGATACCGTAAACAATGCCCAAAAGGGCAATAAACGCTGCCCCCATGGTCCCACAGTAGCCAAGCATCTCGCCGGCACTCCACGGTGTTCTAATAACGACTTGTTGCGCGTCAACTGAATACAGGAATGCTATAACAAGTGGTGGAAGAAAGATAATGACCAGACTAGCTATAAATAGATTGGCAGCCTTCTTACTAAAGGCAAAGGTTTTGCCTAGCCGTTTCTTAAAGCCTTCCTTCATCTTGCCTCCCGATAGAAAATAGGATGCCGCGAAAAGCACCAATATGCAGCCAAAGAATACGCCCACAGAAAGCAATTGTAAGCGCAGCATATATACCAACAATTCACCACTATCAAAAAGCTTCATCAGGCAGCAGATTGCCATTTGAACGCCCCCAAACAAGCAAAGTGAAGTTGGAATCATTCACAGAAGAGGAGGGGGCGCTATCGACCGAAACCCAAAAGCCGCCGAACGCCAAAACAGGATCGCCGAATAGAGGTCATTAATCCAAACCGTAAAGCTACTTGCTAACTACATTTTCTAGACCTAGAATTAGGTTTAGAAAATGTAGTTGATTGGAGATAGATGTTTGCTCAACAGCTTGACAGTTTAACGCCAAAGGGCCACCAACGACCTTGCTTTGCAAGCCCTTCTGATGTGCATCCGGATCTTTCCGAAGAGATGTTCAGGAAAGCACTGGAGTATGCACGAGACACCACGACCGTCTTGGATAACGGCTTCCTTCCCCCAACGGCGCGGGGCACCTTTATGTATCACAACACAATTGCCAAAATTTGTGAGTTGATGGCGGAAAAGGGTTGGAAGTCGGAGAGCGTTTAAAACCTACCTTATACGATCTCCGCAGACGCTAGCGTCAAGATTACCGTTGCCACAGGCGACGCCTCAACTGGCAAAAAAGGAGGATTTGGCCCAAAGCTAAAAGAGAAGGGCAAGACACCGTCAGTCGTAGACGGTCAAATGACCCTATTCGATCCTGATAATTACGCCGTGGATCAACAAGAAGGGAAATTGTGGTACCTGGTAATCTATGTGGACTATTGTCATCAAGAGATCCGCATGGAGCTCTCAAAGCCAGTCTTCGACAAAAACAACCAAGTCAAAGATTGGAGAAGCCGCATCATCATGAATCCCATTCCGCTGCAGGACGTCCAGATTTCGCTCCCGCCCGACGAAGAGGTGCCGACCATCAACATTTCGCCTGTTGAACCGAGTGAACCCGATTTGGCGGTTGGATAATAGCCAAAGCGTTCATGCGGACCCCCATATCATTAGAAATGACAACCGCTTTGAACCCACTATACGAATGAGGAAGTAAATGGAAGGCACACGCCTAACTCTTGCGCGAAAATTGAGAGGCTTTTCGAAAAAAGAGCTAGCTGAGCTTGTAAAGGTCACGCCCAAGTCTATCGCCGACTACGAAAACGACGCTACTAATCCGAGTTCTGAAATCGAGCAGCGCTTGATGCAAGCACTGCGTTTTCCCGAAGCATTTTTTAATTTACATACAACGGAGCCCATGCCAGAAAAGGCTATTTCATTTAGAGCAAGAACTAAACTCAAAAGAAGTCAAAAAGACATTGCAACCGCCGAGGCAACGCTTGCAACGGAACTATCCGACTGGTGCAACACCAAGTTCAACCTACCAAAAACAGACGTCCCCACCATAGAAGGCGTAGGCCCCGTTCTCGCGGCAGAAATGCTTCGTAAAGAATGGAAAATGGGAGAAGGCGCTATCCCAAATTTGCTAGCCCTCCTCGAGAGCCACGGTATCCGTATTTTCTTTGCCGGAGAAATCGGAAACGAAGTTGACGCCTTTTCATACTGGGAGCCAAGAACCGAATGTCCATATGTGTTTCTCACGACTTCAAAGAGTGGTGAGCGACGCAGGATGGATGCGGCTCACGAACTCGGACATCTAGTGATGCATCGAAATCTCGACATGGGAACTTCGGCTACAAAAGAAATCGAGGCCGAGGCGAACAGGTTCGCCTCGGCATTCCTAATGCCCAAATCGACTATGCTGAAATATACGCCCAGAGGCTTCAGTCTGCGGGATGCAGTAGCCCATAAAAAGCAATGGAAGGTATCTGTAGCAGCATTTATCTTTAGATCACACGACATTGGCCTGCTCACGGATTGGCAGTATCACAATCTTTTCAAGCAGTTAAGCGCGGCAGGATGGAGAACGGATGAGCCCAACGCGATAATTCCAGAACAGTCTGAGGTAAATAAGCAGGTCATCACCCTGCTCTCGAAGATGCCGCAAAAACTTAGTACAGCAACCAATGAAACTGCATTGCCCCTTGAGCTGTGCTATCAGCTGCTTACCGGAACAAGTGCGCAAGTTGTACTAGGTGGGAAAACGCCCACAAGCAAAACATGTAGACGAAAGGCCGATCTAACAGTGGTTCAGTAATCCAAGAGCGATCGCGTTGACGCGCTTCCGCACGGTCGAATACAGGCTGGATGCAGAGGAGGGGCTGCGGCACATCCGAGCCGAGTTCTCGGGGCCGAACGCCCCCTACAAGCAGACAGCCGCTACGGCACTACTGGATAATCTACTAGGCACTACTGAGTAATTTACTGGGTAGTGCCCAAGCGCGAGTTGGCAAGTCCGCCGAAGCCCAGAGAAACGGCTCCGAAGAATGAAGCGCCTTGCCGAAAAGGGGCTTCTCGAATGGGTCGGATTAAACCGGCACGACCCAGGACAGTACTATCGAACAAGTGGCGGGAGGTAAGTGCCTGCCCGCTACTGCTCGCGGTATTTATGCAGATTGGGAAACCGCCGCATTGCAAAGGACGGATTGGACTGAAGACGCCCTCAATCGAGCAGTTCCGTATGGCTTCCCAGTCACGTTGCCGTCAGCGTCAGCCTGTCGCCCTCGACGCGGCATATCAGAAGCCAGCCGGGGGCGAGGTGGCATTCCCTATGCCCCTTGTAGTTGCTGACGAGCTCATGGTCGTGAAGTTGCGCGGGAAGCTCCTCTTCTGGTTGGAGCGTCTCGAGCACATTCTCAAGCACCCGCATGTTACGGCCCTGCTTCTTCGCCCGCTTGTAGTCCTTCTTGAATTTGGCAGTGAACTCGAGCTTCAGCATGGGCTAGTTCTCATCGAGGGCGGCGATCATGTCGGATACCGTGTCGTACGGCCCGCTCACGCGGCCCGCCGCAGCGTCATCCATAGCGGCAAGGGTCTCGGCATTGAACCCGTAGGAGTTGGAGGGGTCGAAGGGAAAGCCGCCGCGCCTGTTGAACGCGGAGACGAACATGCGCAGGGCGTTGCTCGGGGAAGTACCGATGCTATCGCACGTTTCGAGGAATGCCCGCTTCTCATCGGGGCGCAGCTTCGTGGACACCGGCTCCATCGTCCGTGTGGCCATTGTTCCTCCTTGGTTTACTTGGTATTTCAGAGTTAACCATATTTTATGACTCCCGGCGTGCGTAAATACAAGAGTAGCGGCGTGTGACACCTAGAAGCGCAGCTCCCAGCAGGAATAGCGCCAGGGAGGCGGCGATCCAGCTGCTGTCGGCAGTCTTGGGGAGCGTGGCGGTGGCAGCGTCAGCGTTCTTGGCATTGGATGGCGTGGACGCCGCGGTCTTGATCGCTGTCGTTTTGGTCGTCGCGGTCGTCTTGGGCGTCGTAGACGCGGGCTTTAGGACGGGATCCGTCGCGGACCCGGCACCGGGCCGCTCAACGGCGGGGCCGGCACCGCCGGCCGGCTCGCCGGCGCCACCGGGCACCTCGCGCCCGTCGGTCTCCCCCGCCGGCGCCGTGGCGCCCTGGGGCTCGACCACCACATGCGGCGCCATGGCCCCGGAGGCATCCACCACGCCGCCGGCACCGAAGGCCCCGCCCGCAGGCGCCACGAACCGCGCGGACACGAGCGACCCGCCCGTGCATGCAACGCCGCCATCGGCACCGGTCGCATCGAGCCGCGAGACATCGACGGAAAGCCCGCGCCCGGCCGAGCCGTCGCCGGCGCCCGCGTCCTGCAGGTACACACCGAAAGCCTGTACGCCGGCGGCGGGCGCGGCACCGGCGGCGACGACGCGCCCGCCGCCGCGCACGACCATACGTGCGGCGATCACGCCTGCCACGGCCTCGTCCGTGACGGTTGCCCCGTTCGCCCGGGCATCGACGGCGCAGCCGTCCACCGCGAGCGCCCGCGAGACGTGGATCGCGCACTGCGAGCCCGAAGCCGCCAAAGAGCCGGTGCCGCGGAGCGTCAGGCTGCCCCACACCTCCATGCCGCACTGCGTGATGTCCGCATCGGGCGCATGCGACTCGACCACCGAGTTGCGCCCGGCAAGCGTCACGACCAGGTCGCCGTCGGCGCCGATGGCGTCGCCCGTGTAGCCGTTGAGCTCCAGATGGTCGGCATCGGTCCAGGCCCAGCCGGGGCCCGACACGCCGGGCCCGTAGTACGTCGCGCCCGCGATGAACAGGCTCTCCGCGCCCGCGGCATAGGAAGGCCCGCCCAGCAGAACGCATAGGCAGGCCATGGCGACGATCGCGATGTGATGACGGCCGGTGTGGAACTCGGCAGCAAACATACCCGCTCCGATCTTCGCAGGAGCCAATAGAACGTGCACCAGAAAATGCCCTGGTAGCAGCAGTTATCAGTTTAGCGAGATCAATGCGGGAGCAAAGGAAAATCGCGTAGGCAATGTCCACAATTAGGCGTAAATCGTTTTGCCAGTCGGTGAAAGGAATGGTCAACTCACACGCCCTGCCGAGACTTCACGCGGTAGCCAACCGAAATGATAATGTCGAGGTCGTAGTGCTCGACCCGACGCCCGACCGTCCTTGTGCCCCCGTTTTGAACTAGTGCAAAAAATGCACTAGTTGGAATGTGATCACGCCGGAAATGTTGGCGTAAACGCGCCGACGGCCAACCATTAAACGCAAGTGGTCTTTGTCGATTCTCAGAACCGCGTTTGTGGTTATTCCAGATTCTAGGACGAGGGCCGCTCTTCGTTGAACGGGCGCTGGGGCGTCACCCTTACACCAATATTTTCGACGCGGTCGCACTCGGGCATGTCGGGCAATTAGAGCCAATGAGCGTAGTAAATGGCAACAGTAATACATCTCGGCTTTGCGTTAACAACCGGGTAGTACCCCTCGCACTCCAGAACTAAACGAGTATCGTTATCGCATTCGAGCCCACGGCTTTCAAGAATAGTAATCTGCTCGGTAATAGATTTAAATAGCTTATCCGTATGGGCCCCTTAAACGCGAAAACCGCCTTTCGGCGGTTCCCACGGACCAAGCCGGACGTACCGTCGCAAGGCCTCATCACAGCAATCACTTTAAAGGAGAACTCAGGGGCCATCAATCCGATAGCACGAATCTCCCAAATCAGCCTTTATTTCAACTTGGCCGTAATTGTCTCCAGAAGCGTCATAAGAACTCTACGAGTTACCGCACCATATCTGCGCCATGTCAAGCAAACCTCAATAGCAAACAACAGCAAGCCGGCGACTAACCCGGCCGATGCTGGGAGAATGGATACCAACACCACCTGTACGATCACGGCTGCTACCAAAGCTGCCTGCAAGGCAACCTCATAATCTAGTCTCATGAATCTTCGGCTATCCACCATGCGGACCACTGCATTAGCGACCTGTCCCGCCAAAGTAGCCAAAGGCACTCCCCAAATCCCAAAACTGCCACCGAGGCAAAACGCAAGGACAACATTCACCGCCGCGCCTGCAACAGATGAAACAAATAGAGCGCCAGTGCGCTCCGCAGCCGTATAGAACGCTTCGAAGAATACCGAGATGCAACCGATAAGCGCTGCAAGCATAAGAATGGGAACTATATGCCAACCCTCATAAAAGTCACCCTTGAGGAGCAAACGCGCAAGCGGCTCGGTAAGGGCAATGACTAGCGAGCTCCCACACACGACAAAGGATAAAAATAGGCCGAACACCTTGGAAAAATAGGAGCCATCATTCTCGCCGTCCATCTCCTTCGCCGCCGATATCTGCCAAGCCTGACGAAAAATGGACGACATGAAGTTAACCAGAGAGGGAAATTTACTTGCCGCAGTGTAGACGCCGGCAGCAACCGAACCCTGAAATGCAAGGATGACGTAACGGCCAAAGATATTTAAAAACCACCAAGCAAGTTGATTCGGCAGCATCGGCAGGCTATACGCAAGCATTCGCATCAGGAGACGCCTATTGGGCAATTTGCCAAGACAACGCCATATTTTGCAAGACACAAACAAGTAACAGGCCGAGCAACAGTTACCGAGCACAAGTGCGAGAACATACCCGCTTACGCCACCATCAAACAAGACAAGGAAAACAACGTCAAAAAGAAGTAAGAAAAGGGCGTTGAGAACGCCAGACGCGGCGAAGCGAGTGACCTCACCTGACCCGCGGGCAAACTGAGCAAGCAGCATTCTCACGGAAACTGCAAGAACGAGGATATAGCAACCCCATGCCTGATCGTACGAGAAGAACGTAAAGGCAACTCCCGACACCAATGCGCCCACAGGAATTGTCACCAGAAGAACGAGAAGCCCTCCCCCGAGCAGCTCTTCCTTCGGAGCGTCCTTCTCCATGAGAAAACGAAAGACAGACTCATAGATAGCCAGGCAAAACAGCGGATACAAGAAATCTGAGAGATTGTTCACAAGCTCGGCAACGCCATAATCGGACGTAGCCATATAAGAAGTGTAAAGCGGCAGCAACGGCAGCTGAATCAGCTTCACAAGGGCATTTCCAATAGTAAATATGAGCGTATTCGAGGCGAGAGATCGGTATTTGCCCGCGTTGCTCCGGGCGTCTTTGATAATTGCACTAGGCTCTTCGTTTGCCATATATGCACCCCTATAATTAGTTGATTAAACCGAAAGTGTTTAAGCTAGACAAAACCACTTCGCTCGGGCAGGCGAAGGCTGATGTCTCAACGTTCCGAGAGCAAACCTTTCATGCTATGTTCTTGATTGCATGAAAGATAATCTGCCAATACGTAAAAAATAATGAGGAATAGCCACAGCGCCACTGTTCGTTCGGCACCAACGATGAGCCAACATACAACGATACCCGGACATAGGGCCAAGGGTGTATAGCCCTTCCCTTGAAGCAAACCTCTGAAAATGCGGATAAGCACTGAAAAGAACAGCAGCAGGCCAATCAAACCGAAATCAACTAAAAAATCAGTAATCGTGCCATGAGTTGTAGTTGACGTCTCCACGACGCCCCAGTCCTCCGCACTGAAATAATTATAATTACCCACACCAAAGCCAAATAGCGGCCTACTCATCCAACGTTGTACAGCTTTCACCCACAGTTCAACGCGAAATTGGTTTGACCCATCATTGTAGCTGTTCTTAAAAAAACGATTAAACATCCAATCGCCCATAAAGCGATTAATTAGAAACAGGGCAACGGCAACGAGCACAAAAACTAATACCGTAGTAGAAAGCTTGCCGGTTCTCTCACTACAGACAAACGCAATGTAGCCGAAAGCAATAACCAAGACAATACAAAGAAGCCCGCTTCTTGATCCAGTTAACATAACTGATGCCAGGCCGAAAGATATGAGAATGAAGTACAGAATCTTCACCCGCACATTGCTACTATAAACTACCAGTAAAAAGGCACAGCTAATCTGAACGACCAACAAAAGCGCAAAAAAGTTTGCATCGATCATGTGCCCCGTAAGACTCACTGGATACACACGTCCTGCATAAAAACCGTTTTCAACCCATGTCTTTAGTTCAAGGAATGCAGACGCAAACGTGGAAAGTGCCACTGATTTCAGCAGGAAGGTTATCTCTCGAGGACTCCACCTCCGGGAGATTGCGTGAGCAAAGAACCAGATAATGGCGAGGAACATTAAGGCACGGATTAACGATCTGCTGGTAATCATCTCAGATGCAATTGCAAGTGTCACTAAGTTGCCTATGCCCATGATTATAAGGTACGAAACAATAAGACCGATCGCATGACGAGAATACGCAGCCCTCTCTTTCGAGAAAAAGGCAGCGAACACCATTAGACCCAAACAGAAATAAGCAGATTGGAATGTAAAGGAATTATCCCCACAAACCAAAATGAAATAGGGAAGCAGGGCAACCGCCCACACTGCAGGCGAATATCCTCGCTTTGAAACAGAGCCCGTTGGATTAAGCAAATGCGCAGCAGAAACTACGGCGCTCATAAGTCACCGCCGTTTCCTCGCGATTTAAATACCAAGATTAACAAGTTAAAGCTAGCCAATAAGATACCTTTCGGGTTCGCCATTAAGCCATTCCTCCAAGTCAATGTACCGAGAGTAATAGTCCGTATCATTGAGGACCCCTCCCCGCTCGTTATAGCCGGGAAAGTGCACGGCACACGCGAGCTCGGGCCTTAGCGAAGCGGTGAAGCAGAGCTTGTTTCTGAAGGGAATGGCATCGAAGGCCCTGAGGTCCCCTTCTGTGCAGCAGTTCATCTGGCTGAATTTGATGAAGACGTTATCCCAGTTGATTCGTTTGCAGCGGCGGGCCCACTTCTCTGCGGCTTCCTCCGGGGAGGGATAGTGCAGGAACACGACCTCAATGTCATCGAGTCGGGCGACGGGCTTGCCGAGCTCGCCCTTCTCGCGCAGCTGGTCGGCATATTGTGATTCCCGGGCGTCGATGAACTCAAGCGGCACGGAAGTGTAGTATCTGAGCCTTGAGGCGAACTTCACGTAGTCGCTCGCGAAGAAGTAGAGGCCGGCGGTTAGACTGCTATAGGGAAGCCCGTAACGCCGATACACCGACCCGGCCCAGCAGTTGTTCGAGAAGATGCTGAAGTCAGTGCGGACGAGCTTCTCCCTTCTGCCCTTGGCGAGCAATGGATTCGTCTTATCACCGATTTTTCTTGAGATCCTGCTTACGTAGCTCATCGGCTCAACAGCCTTTCGTAGTACTCCATAAGCCGCGCGGCGTTTGCCTCGGCAGAGTACCCCGCAGCCTCAAGTCTGATAGGGGCCTCCGGGTGCCTGCCGCCCTCGATCGCCGCCTTGAGTGCCCTCGCCCAGTCGGCCAGCGGCGCGTCGAGAGCCGTGAACGAACCGGTCCCGGCGATGTCGGTCTCGGCCGGCACGCCGGTCGAGTACACGCACGGCAGCCCCGCCGCCTGTGCCTCCACGGCCGAAACGGGAAGGCCCTCGTAGAGCGACGGCATGAAGAACACGTCGAAGAGCGAGTAGAACCGCTGCGCATCCTCGCGGATACCAGGCAAGTGCACCCGGTCGGCGAAGTCCAGCTCGCTCGCCCGCTCGACCAGCGAGTCGCGCACAGTGGTCGCGCCGTTTATCTCTCCCCCGAGGACCACGAGGTGCGCCTCGGGAACCTCGTGCAGCAGCGCCGCGAACGCCTCGACGGCGAACGCGTAGTTCTTCTGCGGCACCATGCGCCCGACGCACCCCACGACTGGCTCGCCCGCAACGATGCCAAGCTCGCCGCGCAGCTCGGCCGCCGCACTCGAGTCGTAGGCGTAGTCCGCGAGCGGGATGCCGTTCCTCATGAGCGTGAACGGGGCTCTGCCGAAGAGAAAACGGCCCGCCTCCTCCGAGCAGGCCATGTTATCGGTGGCATAGCGCTTCCCGACAGCGTTGAGGGGCACATTACGCAGACGATGTAGTGCATTGTCGGAACTGCTGTTGAGATGGCTGTGCAGCACGCGATGCTCAATCCCCACACGTTTTGCCTCGCGCAAGACGCAGAACGCCGAGTTGGGCATATGGCAGTGCACGACGTCGTAGCTCGCGCCGTACTCTGATATGACAGCATGGACCTCGCGGATGAACCGTCTGAAATCATGGCCGGCATAGTCCACGCGGTAGATGCGATGCCCGAGTGCCTCGAGCTCCTCGTCGAAGCGCTTCTCGTGGTGCGGCACGCCATCGTCCTGAGCGTGGTGGAGGATGTCGTAGTGGACGCGCGACTCGTCGCTTGCGACCGTCATGTTGTAGACGAAACGCGACACCCCTGCCGACCTATTTAGGGACGGCAGCACCTGGAGCACCCGTATTTGCTTTCCTTGTTTCAAATCTACTTCCTTAAAGTTCGAATGTCGCGTCAGCATCGTCAAAGGTCACCACGCCGCTGCCGCCGCACATGCGCACCGTGTCGCCCACGGTCGAGCGCGAGGCGTCGGAGAGCAGCGTCACGACCATACTCGCGATCTCCTCAGGGGTGACGTAGCGCCCGATGGGGCTGTTCGGCTTCATGACGTTGCCCGCATCGCCCTCGATGAGCATCCCAGTGGCAGTGGGGCCAGGGGCGATGGCGTTCACCACGATGCCGTTGGGGCTGAGCATCTTGGCCGAGCCCTCCACGAGACCGCGCAGCGCCCACTTTGTGCACGAGTAGGTGTTCGTGGCAGGGCGGTAGGCGGAGGAGGAGGTGACGAAGCAGATGTTGCCTCGGACTCCGCCCGCAACCATGCGCCGGGCGACCTCTTGCGTGAGGAAGTAGGTGCCACGGAGGTTTGCGCCGACCACCTCGTCGAAGTCCTCAACGGATGTCCTGCCAAAGGGCGCGCCCTTGAGCACGCCAGCGTTGTTCACGAGGGCGTCGACGGGCCTGGGCGCAGCCGCGTAGGCCGCGTCAACCTGCACGGCCATCCCCTCGGCATCCGCGAGGTCGAGCAATGCCGGGCGGGCATGCGAGCCAAGTCGGGCGCAGGCCTCCTCGGCGCGAGAGAGGCTACGCGAGGTAACCACGACGTCTGCCCCGGCGCGCAGGCACGCTTCGGCGGTCGCGAGCCCTATGCCCGACGTGCCGCCCGTGACGAGCACGCACCTCCCCGCGAGGAGCTCGCTCCCACCTCGCAGCGTCTGCTCAACGCGCACGGGGCGCCCGAGGTTGGAGAGGACGAAGCGCCCGGCGCGCTTGGCCTTTGCCTTGAGTCCCACGTTGCCCCCTATCCCAGCTTGACGCCGAACTTGCCGGCGATCTTCACTGCCGTCTCTTTGCCAATTGTTTTTTTCACGATGTCCTTGGCCGCGCGGGTAGCGTCGGAGACAGCATCGTGCGGTCGAGAGAGGTCGTAGAAGTCGTAGATGTCCTTAGAGTCCTCGCTCATCTCGGAGAAGCACTCGAGGAGCACGGGCCTGTCAGACTCTTCCGCCATGAACTCCGGAAGGGCAGCCTCGAACGATGCCTTGTCGTCCGCTCTGAGGTATTTGAACCCGCACGACCCGGCCCAGGGGCCGGCGACGGCGTTGTGCCTGGCAGCGGTGTGCAGGTCGCTCGACGCGTTCTGCCAGATGCCGTTGTAGTAGAACTCCTCGCCACCGTGGTTGTTGCAGAGCAGGATGCGCACGTTCGGGCCGACATGCCTGATGCGCAGGGAGTTCATGTCGTAGAAGAACGCGAGGTCGCCGGTGACGAGGAAGGCGAGGCCCTCGGTCGCCTGGGACTGCCCCATGAGCGACGACATGCAGCCGTCAATGCCGTGCGTGCCGATGTTTGCAAAGACGCGGATGTCGGGCTGCAGCTCGAAGAAGTTCGTTATGCGGATGGAGTCGTTGATGCTGAGGTGAAGCACGGAACCCGATGGGACTCGCTCGACGACGTTTTTTATCGCATAGATGTTGCCCCACCCGAAGTCGGGGTGCACGACGGAGGCCGCGTACGCCGCAATGGCATCGTGGTAGGCCAGATCGTTTGACGCCTTCTCGCCCGCCAAATCGCTCATGCGGCGGAAGAAGAACTCCGGCGAGCACTCGAATACCGTGGTTATACATCCGAAAGCGTCGCAGACGACGCCACCCTCGTCGATGAGCCAATGCTCGACGCCTGACTTCGAGCCGCGCAGCATCTCCTTGAGCCCCTGCATGATGTTCCCGCCATAGCTGATGACGATCTCGGGGGCGAACTCAGCGAACTTCTTCGGCGTGACATAACGGCTGTCGAAGCAGACGGATGTGTTTACGGCACCCTCGACTAGCGCGTTGGACATGTACTCGACCGCTATGGCGCTGTTGAACCGCCTGAAGAACTCCCCCAGGGCCTCCTTGAGACCGTCTGTGGGCTGACCCTGTCCGCAGGCCACGAGGACGCGCGAGCAAGACCGGAGCCTCGCTGCGCGGGCAAGCCATTCCGCATCGGGGGACTCGTGCTCGACGCGAGCGATCCTCCTGACCTTAGGGAGCTCGGAGGTTGTAAAGGATGTGCTGTACCAGCGCGATGGAACGTTGACCTGGACCGGGCCGCCCCCGTGGTGGTCGAGCTCGAGCAGGGCCTCGTTGACGAGCCGCCAGCAGTGGCGGAAGTCACCGTCGTCGCGGACGATAGGCAGATTCACCGACTTCCGGACGTGTCGGTCGTACATACCAACCTGGTCGATCATCTGATCCTCGAGCTGGCCAAGCTTCGCCGGGTCGCGGTCGCTCGTGAGCACGACGAGCGGGACGTTCTGGTAGAAGGCCTCTGCCACCGGAGGCCAGTAGTTGCAGGTCGCGGTGGACGAGGTGCAGGAGATGACGACCGGCTCGCCCGCCTGCTGAGCGAGGCCGAGGGCGAAATAGCCCGCGCTGCGCTCGTCAACGACCGAGTAGCACTCGAACCAGGGGTCCTCCTCAACGGAATGGACGAAGGGGAGGTTGCGCGACCCTGCCGAGAGCACGCACTTCCGGATGCCGTACTCCTTGAGCAGGGCGATGATTATTTGGTATGACTTGAGTTCGGTGTACACGTCACTCACTCCAATCTGTGTCGGGTGCTGTTTTATCGTAGGGTGACGATTCGGACGGGTCTTCTACCGGGAGAAGGGAGACTACCTGGCGCACGACCTCACGGTCTATCTCCCTAAGGGACCATTTCTCCAGTTGGAAATCTGCTATGGTTACGCTCTCGCCGATGGGCTCGACATCTACGCCCAGCCTCTCGGCATACTGGGCAGTTTTCTCCCGCGCGAGGCGGACAACGTGCTCGCGCTTCTCCTCCACGGTCGGAGGCACGAATTCGCAGATAAGGTCAAAGCGCGTTAGTAGTTCGGGCGCGATCCTCTCTTGCAGCTCCTTCTCGTCTTTCACGTTCGATGTGAACACGACAACATAGCCGTCCATGTCGTGCTCCACGCCCATTCGATCGGTGTAGGCCCCATCCTCAAGCAGCTCCAAGAAGAAAGCCCTCACGTCTTGTTTGGTTTTCTCGAACTCATCGCAGAGGAGCACCTTCGCCTTGGCCTTCTCGACCTTGTCGTTGAGCTCTCCGCCCTCGCAGCCCACATAGCCGGAGGGGCTCCCGATGAGGCTGTTGAGAGAATCCTGCGAGCTGTACGCCTCGAAGTTAATCTTCGCAAGATAACGCTCTCCATCCGAGACCAACTCGCTAAGTACGCGTGCGGTCTCGGTCTTACCGATGCCGCTGCCTCCGAAAAGGAACATCGAGAAAATCCGCTGATCCCCCAGCGCATGCGCTAGTCTAAAATTAGTGAGGCGCTCATGAAGGTAGCACTTAAAGTTGGCGTGTCCCGTGAGCCTCTCATCGAACTCGGCCATAGTCCTAACGAACTCTCCGTCATTGAGGTCGCAAACGGAACGAGGTCCTTCCATTCCCGTCGTCATCTCTTTGGGACATTCGGGAAGCAAATCCGCCACGTCGCGGATCTCGTCGAAAAGCGACGGGAAGTTCTCAAACACCTTTGCGGAGCGGGCCTCGCTCACGAGGAAATGAGGGACGTTTGGCGCCGAAGCGAGAGGCTCTATGGATAGAAGCCTCGCGTCGGCGAGAGCCGCCTCGGAGGTGAGGTCGATGAACACCTCTATCTCGGAGTTCTCGAGCGCCGCAGAGAACTCCGAGGTCCTCTGGGAAAGTCCTTGGAGCGTAAAGACCTGATAACCGGAGCCATCGGATGCGAGCCGCGCGAGGCGGTCATACTCAGCTCTGTTAGAGAACGTGTAGAGCGGACAGCGCCTGGGCGCGAAACGACACCCCCTCTCCTCGGCCACCAAGGGCAACGCCGCCTCGAAGAGCAGCGGAAAGGTGTCAATCGCCGACTGTGCGAGCGAGTCACGGATGAGCAGGAAAGCCTCACCGTCTGCACAGGAGAGAGTCTCCTCGACGTTGAGCATAAGGTGCTGGTTTGCCGGTAGAAGTGCCACGACGTAAGACAGGTCGGAATAGAGGCGTCCCCCCTCAAAGAAAGCAGCCTTTGTGCCTCCCGTGACGTCAAACGGGACATATGAGTAGCCCTTCGACTCCAAACGGAGGGTCTCCTCGCGACATTCCTTGCCCGAGCGATAAGTATGTAGCGTAAGGCTATCCACAGAGCATCGCCTTCAGTCGGGCGAAGAAGCAAGGCTTCGCTTCCCCGGAGTCGGAAAGAACGACACCCGCGTCATCGGGGGAACCTCCGGCCACCGACGTGCCTCTGCCGGCCAGCTCATCCGCAGCCAAATCCTCGCCGACGGAATCCGCCACCTTGACGTCTTGGACAATCGCTATGAGATCGATGTAGTGGACTGGGCCGAGGAATCCCTGCGAGGCCTCTTTGGCTGGCTGCTTCGACTCCGGAGCGGGCAATGCACTCTTGATGACACGGCCTTCCCCTTCAGCGCCCTGGCTCAACCCCTTTCGTTGCAGGTCTCCGAACGTCGTGTTAGTCAGCACATCCACGTCGACGAGACCCTTATAGACACCGATGAGACTGACCTCGCCGAGGAGCAGATCGCGCATCCTGTACTTGCTCTCGAACTCGTTATCGTTCTCCGAGGGTATCTTGATTGCGAGCCATACGGGATCGTCTGTTCCGGGGAGCTTCTCCATTGCCGTGAGGACATATGCGTAGTCCTCCAGCATTGAGGAGACGATGTTGTTGACGTCTACGCCCTCGACCCTCATGCCCTTCAGCGCGTCGTGCCTCAGAACCTGCATCTGGGTAATCTCCTCCCAGTTGCAGGGCCAGAGCCTGACGCCATCCACGCGGACGAGGTCGCCGGGGGCGCAGTTCTGGATATTTGCGCACGAGGGCAGCATTTTAGCCCGCTCGAGGATGAGCTTGAGGTACGTCGACTTAGTGTGCTTCACCTCGTAGGTGTCCGCCACCTTAAAAGACTCGCTGTCGCTCAAGGTCGTCCCGAGACTCGCCCCCACGGTCGCCTTCAGGGCGGCAAGGTTTGTAGAAGCGTCCCCCTTCAACTCGGTTTTTAGAGTGTCGGAAGCCTCGGCGGTCGTCTCGACACTACTGCTCTTGCGGACCACGTTATCCATGGTCATGCAGAGTTCTATCGCCTTGGGATAGTTGAGGTAGTAGATTATGAAGTTGAGATCGTCGTTGCTCAGCGCCATGCCTCACTCCACGAACTCGGTCGGAAGCGCACCGCGCAAGAAGCATAGCGCCCGTTCGCGCTCACGCGCCAGGGCGATACGAGCTTGCGCGAAGTCTATATCCCCAGCCGCGAGGGCAACGTCGCGATAGTCCGAAAGAAGCCGGCCCTCCAGCCCGGTCATGGCAAGGAGGTTTCCGATGCGCCCTGAGAAGCGCTCCGGGGCAATCGCCACAAAGGGCTTCTCCAGGTTGACGGAGAACGCCGTGCCGTGGAAGGAGTCGGTGACCACAATCGAGGCATTAAGGAAGAGCGAGAGAAAGCGCCCGACGCTCGGGCACACGACGGCCTCCTCACCCCGACGACGCTCGTGGACCCCATAGGCGGGGCGCAGAACCCTGAGCCCCGCCGCAGCAGCGACGTCCTGCACGTACGCGTCGAACTCGGGGTTGCGGTTAAGCTGGTACACGAGCAGGTATGGGAAATCGGGCACCCAGCCGTCAGAGAGGGCCCCCCACTCGGGACGGCCGAGCATGAGCGTGGGATCCACGACGGGGACGGCACCGGGCACTCCGATGGAGTCGAGAAGCTCCGCCGCCTCGGGCTCGCGGACCGAGATGGCGTCGTAGCGCAGCAGCGCCTCGCGCATGAGGGGCTTCTCCCAATCGTCGAGCGTCGACTTGCCGATGCTGGCGGCATAGGCGATCTTCTCGGCGCCCTCTGGAGCATAGGAGAGGTAAAATGCTCGCTCGAACCCACAGTTCCACGTGCTGTTCCACACTTGGTCGCTGCCCGTAACGTAGACGTCGGCCCTGGGAGGATCGGCCTCGAGCTCCTCCGCCGAGTAGTACTTGCGCGGCGTGAGGTTCAGCATCTCGCGCCTGAACGCGTCGAGCGGGGCGCGACGGCGCGCGACCATGCGTGAAACGGGAACGCGAGCGAGCGACTTGACACCCGGCAACCCCAAGATGGGAAGCTTCTTGGCAAGCTGTCCGTTAAGTGCGCGCTCGGTCTCGTTCTCCGGGATCGCATCGTGTCGGTAGTAGTCGACCACTGTGGGTGCGACTCCCAGCGACTCGAAGACGCGCTGCGTCGCATAGGTCTGCAGGCAAGAGCCATAGTTCGGCGAGTTGTGGAGAGTGATAATTGCTGCAGTCGCGGTCACTCCGCATCTCCCCCTTTCCGGAGAATCCTTGTGTATACGAGCCCGCGAAGGGCGTTGGGCATGAGGCAGACAACTGCCTGGGGAACAAACGAGATGAAGTAGTCGGCAGCGCTGAAATACCCACATGCCAGCTGCGCCCGCTTGAAGCGCCGCGCGTGCGACAGATAGCCTCGACCTCCTCTGCGAGCGTAGAAGTCTGGGCTCACGCGCATTGCCACAAGGGCCTCGTGCACGTTGGCCGCACGGCAGCCCGAGGCAAGCATCCGGTTGAAGAGATCCCAGTCTTCGAAGTAGGGGAAGTCGGCGTTGTAACTCCCAGCGGCGAGCACCTTCGAGCGCCGGAAGGTCATGGGCGGGTGCCGGAAGGGGTTGCGGCGCTTGGAATAGGCGACGATCTCGTCGTGGGTTATGGGCAGGTCCGTCGTTGCCACGGGCTTGTCCCAGGCCTCGATAAACTCCGTCACATTGCTGCCCACCATGTCGAGTCCCTGCTCGGACATGAGAGCAAGCTGGCGCTCCATGCGCCCCGAAAGGGCGTGGTCATCGGTGTCCATGCGGGCTATGACCTCATTTGAGCACGCCTCAATGCCCCGGGCAAGCGCGTAGCCGAGGCCTCTGTTCTCGGGGTAGGAAACGAAACTGAACAGGCCGTGGTTGGCCGCGTCGTACTCGGAGAGGACGTCCTCGAGCTCGTCAGTCAGCGGGCCGTCCTTCACGACGACGACCTCCGCCGGGGGCACCGTCTGGTCGAGCATCGAGTCCAGCGCCTCGCGCAGGTACTCTGCGCGCTCCTTGGCATAGAGACTCATGAGCACGCTGTAGGGAGGGAAAGTCTGGGAATCCATACCTACCTCCCCGTCTTGTTCTTGCCGAACATCACAGAGAAGGTCTTGAAGAAGACCCGCCAGTCGGCCTTGAGGTTCGCGCCGCGCGCGTAGGCGAGCTCGAACTCCTGGCGCAGGCCGTTCTCGAAGGTCGCGAGGTTGCGCGGGCCCGACTGCCAGGCACCGGTGATGCCCTGGGGGACGGCAAGAACCTGCACTTGCTGCTCGTGTGTGAAATTCCCGAGCTCCTCGTAGGTGATGGCCCGGGGCCCGATTACGGATAGCTGGCCCACAAGCACGTTGAAGAACTGGGGCAGCTCGTCCAGGGACGTCTTGCGCAGGACGCGGCCTAGCTTGGTGATTCGGGGATCGTTTGTGACCTTGCGCTCGCGGTGCCACTCCTCAATCTGTGCCGGCGTGAGGTACTTCTCCACGTCGTCGGCATCGGCGACCATGGAGCGGAACTTGAGCACGTGGATGGGGCGGCCGAAGCGCCCCGCACGCTCGTGCGCGTAGAGGGGAGCGCCCTTAGTGTCCGCCGCGATGAATGCGCAGAGCACCGCACCGGGGATGAGCCCCACGGCACAGACGCAGAAACTGAGGCCTATGTCGAAGGTGCGCTTCACGAAGCGATAACCGAACGACCTCGTGTCGAGCGCACGGGACTCTGCGGCGAACTCGCGCGAGCCCGGGAGGCTCACCGTCCCCGTGTCTACCCCAGCGCCGACCCCAGCACCCGCCGCGTCCTCGCGCCGGTCCATGGTCTGAGCAATGAGCGCCGCGCCTTCGGGCGCATTGCTCTCTGTTATTTCTTTAGCAGCCACAGCCATACTTACGTCCCTGTCCCCCAGGGATCCCCCAATCGATAAATTCAAAATGCGAACGAATTGCCGGCGCAACGTCTCCCTTACGTCTTACTGGGCACGTCCAACGGAAGCAGCTCCCTAAATGCGGAGTCGCCTTCGCCCACGTCCACCAGGCACCAGCGCTTATGACGGTCGATCTTCATTACACGGGCCTCTTGCCCCACCAAGGGCCCCTGCTCTATGTGCAGCACGCCGTCTTCTATGCGGGCCACGCTGTTGCGCACCACGCCGTCGTCGTCGAGCACACTGCGGTACCAGTCCTGCGCATCGTCCGGCATGGGCGCATAGGCCCGCTCCCTGCTGCCAGCAATGCGGCAGCCAAAGCTCAACTGGGCCAAAGCCCTATCGAGCAGGGCGGCATCGCGCGTGGCGACGAAGAAGTATTCCTTGTACATAGGTTTGGTTTGGAGCGACCAGGCGCCGTCCCGCTTAAACCAGAACTCCTTTTGCATCACAAAAGCGTCCTGCATCAGCTCGTGCGGGATTATGCGGCGGACTTTTTCACAGGTCTCGCGCTCTTTACCATGGGGAGTGTGGACCAGATACCAGCGGACGCGGCCATGCTGGCTGTTGGTAGTGGCGCCACTAAAGGCGCCGGGCAGCTGCTCTTGGCGCCGCATTGTCTGTTCCATCTCTCGCCCCCTTAACTTGCATCCGCGACGCACACGAATGCAGGGGCGTTAAGAACAGGCTTCTCGCTCGCAGCTAGGCGCAGTCGCAAAAGTACAGGTTTTTGTAGAGGCGTATGGAGATGCACCCATTCGCGGCGCATTTTGTGCAATCTGGGCAAACGCGAGCAGTTTGCTCGTATAATGAGCAACGTCGAAAGATACAAAAACCTGTACCTTTTTGCACAACAAAAAAGCCGCTCTAACCAGCGGCTTTTCTTCTATAGACAACAAAAAAGGCGACCGCCCGCGAGGACGATCGCCTTTATTAATTCTTGTATTGTTTGTGCTAGGCGCGAGACTTGATCTCCTCGAGCACCTTGGCCACAAACTCATCAACGCTCATCTGAACGGTCTCGTTGGAGCGATCGCGGACGGAGATGTTGCCGGCCTCGACCTCTTTCTCGCCCAGGATGAGCATGTAGGGCACGCGGTCGATGCTGCGGGCCTCGCGGATCTTGTAGCCGATCTTCTCGTCGCGGTCGTCGCAGACCACGCGAATGCCGGCCTCCTCCAGCTTGGCGCACACCTCGTGAGCGTAGTCGCGGCTCTTCTCGGAGACGGGAAGCGCCTTGACCTGCACGGGAGCCAGCCAGGTGGGGAACTTGCCCGCAAAGTGCTCAATCAGAATACCGATAAAGCGCTCGATGGAGCCAAAGCACACGCGATGCAGCATGATGGGGCGCTTCTTGGTGCCGTCGGCGTCCACATACTCCAGGTCAAAGTTGAGCGGCATCTGGAAGTCGAGCTGGACGGTGCCGCACTGCCAGGTACGACCGAGCGAGTCCTCCAGGTGGAAGTCGATCTTGGGGCCGTAGAAGGCGCCGTCGCCCTCGTTGACCTCGTAGTCCATGTGCAGCTGCTCCAGAGCGGTGCGCAGGCCCTCCTCGGCGCGAGCCCAGTCCTCGTCCGAACCCATGGAGTCCTCGGGGCGGGTGGAAAGCTCAACATGGTACTTAAAGCCAAACTTCTGGTACACGGAGTCGATGAGGTTGACCACGCCCACGATCTCGTCGGTCAGCTGGTCGGGACGCACAAACAGGTGGGCGTCGTCCTGGTTAAAGCAGCGCACGCGGAACAGGCCGTGCAGGGCGCCGCGCAGCTCGTGGCGGTGCACCAGGCCAATCTCGCCGGCGCGGATGGGCAGCTCGCGGTAAGAGTGCGGCTTGGAGGCGTACACCAGCACGCCGCCCGGGCAGTTCATGGGCTTAATGCAGTACTCTTCGTCGTCGATGACGGTGGAGTACATGTTGTCCTTGTAGTGGTCCCAGTGGCCCGAGGTCTTCCACAGCTGCTTGTTCATGATGAGCGGCGTGGAGATCTCCACGTAGCCGGCCTTGTGGTGGATCTCGCGCCAGTAGTCCAGCAGCGTGTTCTTAAGGATCATGCCGTTGGGCAGGAAGAACGGGAAGCCGGGGGCCTCGTCGCGCATCATAAAGAGGTCCATCTCGCGGCCGATCTTGCGGTGGTCGCGCTTCTTGGCCTCCTCCAGCATGTGCATGTGCTCGTCAAGCTCTTCCTTGGTGGCAAAGGCGACGCCGTTGATGCGGGTGAGCATCTTGTTGTCCTTGTCGCCCTTCCAGTAAGCGCCCGAGACGCCGGTGAGCTTAAAGGCCTTGAGGGCCTTGGTATAGCAGATGTGGGGGCCGACGCACATGTCGATGTAGTCGCCCTGCTGGTAGAAGGTGATGCGGGCGTCGTCGTCAAGGTCGCCGATGTGCTCGACCTTGTACTTCTCGCCGCGCTCCTCCATAAGGGCGATGGCCTCGGCGCGGGGCTTCTCGTACACGGAGAACTTGAGGTTCTCCTTGACGATCTTTTTCATCTCGGCCTCGATCGCAGGGAAGTCGTCCTCGCTGATCTTGACGCCCTCGGGCAGGTCGACGTCGTAGTAGAAGCCGTTGTCGGTCGCGGGACCGTAGGCAAAGTCGGCCTCGGGGTACAGGCGCTTGATGGCCTGCGCCATGATATGCGCGGCGGAGTGACGGATGACGTGCGTGACCTCGTCCTGCGGGAGCTCGGTCACCGAACCGTCATTGTAGAGTGCCTTCATGGGTATGTTTTCTCCTCTCGGATGCCTGATGCAAGTGCGTGCGATGCGCTCGGCGTTTTTGACTTGCATCATTATAGGCAGGTTGCCTTGGTATACAAGCGCCCGCCGCACCTTAATGGCACGGCGGGCGATTTTCTACGCATGCTTCATCGTGTGGGGGCGGGGCTGCGGAGCGCGGGGCGCCCGTGGCTTACGACCGGCCCGGCGATGGATGCGTTACTGGATGCGAGTTCGGCAGTACGGGCAGACCTTCCAGTGCGCATCGAGCGGGCGATGGCAGCTGGGGCAGACGTTGCGAACCTGGGTATCGCACACCGGGCAGACGACGAAGTCCTTCTCGATGGGCGCGCCGCACTGCGGGCAGGTGCCGTACTGAGCAAGCTGGCGCTCGCGCAGGGCCATGTCCAGCTCCTGCTCCTCGCGGTCGGACGCGTAAGAGTGCGGACGCAGGACCAGGTAGGCAATAAGGCCTACAAACGGGATAAGGGCGATGATGCCCCATGCCACGTAGGCGCTGGCGCCGCGGCGGCGAGCGTCGATGAACACATAGACGACCGACAGCACATACAGGGCGATGATAAAGCCAACGAAGGCATAGACGACGCCCATAAGCTGCGGCGACATGAGCTCGGAGATGTACTTGGACATTACGGGTACCTTTCGGAATATTAACAGTCTGGTCAAGTTTACCACGGGGTTTGTTTATATGGGACCACGGCTAGGGGCGGGGCTGATGCGGACACAAACATCTCAATCTGTAACAGGTGGGAGCGGAATCCGGGTCTAGATGTTATGGATCGAGACGAACGGAGGACCCACATGGCAAATGTCTCAATCTGTAACATCTTGGACCCCCAAACCACTCTTACTGTTACAGATCGTGACATTCAAAATCCGCCGGAAGGTTTGTCTTGATCTGTAACATCTACAACCCAAATCATCAGCTAACTGTTACTGATTGAGACAAAGGATAACGTCCAGGAAGAATGTCTCAATCTGTAACAGAGACTCAGCATAAACAGGTCTAACTGTTACAGATTTAGACATTCGAAATCGACTGATTGGTTCATCTAAATCTGCCACTATTAACCGCGCCCGTTTTACCTGCTGGTTTGTTGGGAAATATCCCAATTTATCCCAAGTGCGTCGCAAACGGAACGCGCCACCTGCTCACGGGAGGGACGAATATAATGTCGCCCCGACACGCCCGGCGGGGAGTGTCCCATGAGCATTTCCATGAGGTCCCAGGGCATGTGCAGCTCCATCTCGCAGATGGTTCGCCACGAGTTGCGAAGGTTCGACCACGGGATGTGTTCGATACCCTCGGCTGCGCACCACTTCTTCCATCTATGATCGCACATCCCTCGGTTCATGGGCAGTCCGTCCCCGCGATCTGCTAGCCACTCGGAGCCTGCCGCGCGGCGCTCGTCTGCAATTTCGAGCAGGCGCCCGGCGGCATCCGGCAGCACCACGACTGTGCGTATGGACTTCCGCGTCTTGAGTACGCCGTCCGCCGTGGGCTCGATGCCTGCTTGCTCCGTCTCGCGCACGAGGTCGACCGTTGCGAGCGTTGTGGATTCCATCGCAAACGGCAGAAACTCGTCGGTGCAGATGCCCAGCGGCTCACCCGACCGGTATGAGCCAAAGCACGCTATGATGAACGGCGCCTCGAGCGAGGTTCCGCGCAGGCGTCCCAGAATGTCCCTTACCTCGGCAAGCGTATACAGGCGCTTGGAGCGCTCGCGCGTCTTGCGGGTGGGCATGGTGTATTTCACAGTTGCGGCAAATGGGTCGATGGGCAGCACGACAAAGCCCGACACGGTTCCGTAAATCTTGCGCAGGGTGAGTAGCGCAGTGTCTGCCGTTGCTGCGGGGAGAGTCAGGAGTCATTCCTGCAGGTGCACGGGGCGCAGCTGGTCGACCGGCATCGAGCCCCAGCGGGGCCGACATAGTTCGGCCACGACCTTGTGACGAGGCTGCGGGTGTTCGGCGCGAGCGTGCCCGCCGCGACCTGTGCCGCCATGGTCGGCTCGAGCCATGTGCCGTATGCCTGGGCGATGGTCGGCACCGGCTTGTCATCGGCACGCTCGACGTGGATGCGGTCGAGTTCGGCGCATGCCTCGCGATAGGTGCCGTATACCGTCATGGTCTTACGTTTGCGTCCGCGCGGCGTGTTCTCCTGCCATCGGAGGATGTATTTCTTGCCACGCTTGGCCTCGGTGATTGAGCCCCACGCGCGGCGCCTCTGCTTGCGTGTCATATAATGTCCCAAGGTTGCCCGGAGCTATCTCCGTGTTACTCCGGCATCCTTGCTATCACCCCAACGCGCCAAGGTTCCAGCCGTGCGCGGTGGGGTTTCTTTATGTCTGGAGTCGTCAAAAGCGCTTTGACGGCTTGGTTGGGCTCTAGCGCAGTTTGCTATAGAAGCTTCTGGTCTTCTGGAGCGGGTCTGAGGTCATGGACCTTGGTTATCCTCACGGACTTGTTCTCCCATGCTCCGATCTCGTTCCGTCGTTGACGGAGCAACAGGTCCGCAATCATGTCGTCCCCGATGCCGAACGTGCGTTCACGCCTCGCGAGCTGGCCGAGGAAGTCGAAGTCCCCCATGTTCGCCGAGAGCTTCTGGCCGTTCCAGTAGAGTTCCCATTTGCGCTTGTCGCTGTACTCGAGCACGGGTTTCGCGACGTTGAGGTGCTGACCCTTCATGATGACGTCGCGCTCCTGCTCCGTCTCGCACTTGGGCGCCGTCCTGATGTCTTCGAAGTCGTCTCGTGAAGATTCGAAGCCGTCGACACCGTCTCCGCTTATCGATAGGCCGCCGATCTTCTCGTTGTCCGCGAGCGCGCCGAACATTGACGAGACAGCGGAGTCGACCTCATTGGAGCCACTGACCTTATAGACGTTCTGCGTGATATTGATGACTGAGTTGTTGCCAGCGGTTACCGAGATGCCGTCGCCAACGCGCTCGACGCTTTTCGGTGCTCCGTTCTTGCCGAGGAACCGGCGGAGCTCGAGATAGCCCTTGAAGGCACTCAGCACCGGCTCGAGCTGATCGCTCGTTTGGCTCAGCGTCCCAAGTATGCCTGGCAGGTCTTTTACGACCGCCTGGAGAATGGCTTCCAGGCAGCCGGGGCGAGTTGCGGTTATCTCGACGTCGATGACCGCATTCGGATCAAGTTCTCTTGCCGAAGCCTGTACGGCCCTCGAGTAGCCGAGGAGCGCCGCGGTGAACGTGCCGACTGAGACCCCTTCCAGGTCGCCCTCGAATTTGAAGGTTATTGTTTTACGCTCCATCACATGTCTCCATATCCGAATCACCTCGGTGGATAATTCTGTCCTCTCGTTGGGATGCTCATAGACGAAGAAAGGCGACTGTCCTCGGGGACAGCCGCCTTTCCTTTGGACGCTGGCCCCGTGGGGTCCCTGCGTCAATACCGCTGTCCAAATTACCGTTTGCCGTCGGCGCGGTCAAGCCGTCGCCCATTTTCGCGACCCCACGAAAATGGGGAACAACTGGCGTTTTGATGGGCCCTTGTGCCCGTCACGCCTTGCCGTTCAGACGCTTCGTCATGCGCTCGAAGTCGTTCTCGTAGGCCTTGTCCTGGAGCTTCTGGAACTCATGGAAGCGCTCCTTGGCGATCTTGTCCGCCGTCTTCTTGTTGCGGTTGCCGAGGCCCTTGAGCACCTCGCGCCCGCTGAATGTCAGGAAGCCGTCGAGCAGGCGCTCGCAGTCCTCCATGCTCGTAAGGACGTGCCGCTCGGCCCTGTCCTCGAGCGTGTCGAGCAGCATCGTGACGAGGCGGTTCAGCTGCCTGATCTCGTCCTCGGACAGGTAGTTCTTGGCCACGGTGACGTCCGAGGAGTGAATGCGGCCCTCGGGGCCTCCCTTCCACGACGTGAGTCCCATGTTGGGCTTGGAGGGGTCGGAGCGCCCCTGGACGATCTCGGCCGCGGTGTGCCCGGTGACGGCGTAGTGCATCTTGTTCTGGACCGCGGCGTAGAAGTTCTTGGCCATGGTCGAGTCCTTGTCGTAGTCGAAGCTGCACTCCTGGAATATGTCGGTGATCTTGAGCCACACGCGCCGCTCGCTCGCGCGGATGTCGCGGATGCGGGCGAGCAGCTCGTCGAAGTAGTCCTTGCCGAAGGGCCGGCCGTTCTTGAGCATGTCGTCGTTGAGGACGAAACCCTTGGTGATGTACTCCTTGAGGGTCGCCGTGGCCCACTGGCGGAAACGGGTCGCGCGCAGCGAGTTCACGCGGTATCCGACGGCAATGATGGCATCGAGCGCGTAGAAGTCGACCATATATGTCTTGCCATCTGAGGCAGTTGTTGCAATTTTTGCAACAACTGCCTCTCGGGCAAGCTCACCCTCTTCGAAGATGTTCTTCATGTGGCGCGAGATGGTCGACTTGTCCTTGTCGAACAGCTCGGCGATTTCCTTCTGGGGCATCCAAAGCGTTTCGTTCATGTAGCGTACCTGCACCGGCACGTTTGTCCCCTCGGACTGGTACAGGACGATCTCGGCCTGGATAGGGTCTTCCATATATCTACCTTTCCGTTGAATGCCTACGCGGACCTTACTTGATCCGCTTCCAGCCCTTCGCCTTCAGGCGCTGCAGCCTGAGCTTGGGACAGCTCGGCCTGGTCGCGTGCCGTCTCCAAGATCTTCGAGCGCCTCTTCTCGGTGCTCTGCCGGTAGCAGGTGATCAGCTCGCCCTCCGCGCCTGCCGGCGCCGTCGGCTTGCCCTCAGGATGCTCCTCGTACCATCCGAGCAGGTCGTTGGGGTCGGTGTTGAATACTTCGCAGAGCGCACCTACGAGCTCTGCGTTCGGATAGCTCTCCTCGCGCTCCCAAGACTGAATAGTTCGGAATGACTTGCCGACTTTTTGTGCTAGCTCCTTTTGGTTTAGCCCCTGGGCTTCTCGGCGCTCTCTTAGACGAAGGTTCATCCTCACTCCTTTCTTTACGTTAAGTAAATAGTAAACAAAAAAATGTCTTTACACAAAAAAATGTTGCTCATTTGATTAAAAGGGGGCATAAAACTATTCATATTGAAATTCGACAGACAGAAAAACGTCTCAAAGGAGGAACGAATGGACTTCAGTAAGGAGCTGGCGGGAATATCCGCGCCGCACGCGCCCGAGCTGACCTTTCTCAGGCTGAGGTCGCTTCCAAAGTAGGAATGAACGTCAGCACTTTCGCGAAGTACGAGAGTGGCGATTACATACCTGGAGCCGACAAGCTCTTGGCTATCTCGCAGGTTCTTGCTTGTCCGCCCAACGACCTGATGGGCTGGAACACGGACGAGGCCGCATAGGGATGGAGGAAGAGGAATGACTGGAAGGAGCTACAAGCTGCCCGACGACATCACGGCCCTGGGCGGCATGGTGATCTTTGTGTTAATAAACACGGATATTTGGGGTGCACGTCCACGTGGCTTTCGTATCCCCAAATTATCCCAAGTGCATGTGCTAACCCGTTTTTACGCGCTTGTGCCGTTGTTGCCGTACTTAAACCCGCAGGTAAGCAGTGTGTTCGATTTTGTCGTTCTTACTGGTCAGTACTGCCACAATTAGACCCCAAAACAGTCCCCAGATGTTACAGATCGAGACAGAAGAATCTCTCCCCGGCTTCAATCTCAATCTGTAACAACTGGAAGCCAAATCCTCAGCTTACTGTTACAGATCGAGACAAAACTTCAACGTGGTAGCCGGCAGACGAGGTTGTCGACGTTACTGGGTCTCCCCTCGCCTGCCGTTGGCGGGAGTTGCGGGGCTGTTCGCCGCATTGCCGCCGCGCTGGGGGCGTGTAGACCGTAGGATAGTCTTATTGACAGCCTGTCAACTCGTCTGGGAGGCACTGTGGCAGAAACGTTTGATATCGCGATTGTCGGCGCGGGCATCACCGGGTGCGCCATCGCGCGACAGCTCGCGCGGTTTGACCTGTCCATTTGCGTGGTCGAGGCGACCAACGACATCGCGCTGGGTGCGTCGAAGGCCAACGGCGGCCTGGTGCACGCCGGCTACGATCCGGCGCCGGGCACCGTAAAGGCGCAGGTCAACGCCCGTGGCTGCGAGTTGTACGGAACGTGGGCGCAGGAGCTGGGCTTTCTGTTCTGCCGCACCGGGTCGATGGTGTTGGGCTTTAACGACGGGGACCGCGCGCATCTGGAGCAGCTGCGGTGCAACGGCCTTGCCAACGGTGTGCCCGAGCTGTCAATCGTCGGACCCGACCGCATCCACGAATTAGAGCCGCGCGCCAGTGCCGATGCAACGAGCGCGTTGTGGTGCCCCTCGACTGGGTTTGTCGACCCGTTTGAGGTTGCCATCGCCGCGCTGGAGAATGCCGTGGCCAACGGGGTGACGTTTATACGGTCCGCGCCAGTGGAAGCGATTGAGGTTGCTGGCGGCGAGGTGACCGACGGGGCTGTGCGCTTTACGCTGGTGACGCCTGCCGGCGAAGTGCGCTGCCGCTATCTGATCAACGCCGCGGGCAACGGTGCCGCGGACATCTCGCATATGGCCG
>ENA-OUQP01000260-OUQP01000260.1-human-gut-metagenome-genome-assembly--contig:-NODE-260-length-54989-cov-15.564423_pt1 | contig 54989 bp, 48 predicted proteins | sample MGYA00237951_ERZ548836 | MGnify/ENA primary metagenome ERZ548836 (study PRJEB26490, sample SAMN05194702) | human gut metagenome | biome: terrestrial biome; feature: human-associated habitat; material...
CGCACCTCTGCAATCCTGCCGGAGGCTATATCAGCTGGGGGATTGACTCCCAGCTGATATTCTATATTCTTTTTTCTTAGTGATGGAACAGACGAATACCTGTGAATGACATCACCATGTTATATTTGTTACATGTATCGATAACATTGTCATCTCTTACAGAACCACCCGGCTGTGCAATATATGTAACACCACTCTTGTGTGCTCTTTCAATGTTGTCTCCAAATGGGAAGAAGGCATCAGATCCAAGAGCGACACCTGTCAGTTTGTCCAACCATTCTCTCTTGGCCTCTCTTGTAAATACTTCCGGCTTTTCTTTGAAAATATTTGGCCATGCGTCATCTGAAAGCACATCCATATAATCCTCACCGATATAAAGATCAATTGCATTGTCTCTGTCAGCACGACGGATATGATCTACAAATGGAAGATTCATAACCTGTGGAGATTGTCTTAACCACCAGTTATCTGCTTTCTGTCCGGCAAGTCTTGTACAATGAATCCTGGACTGCTGTCCGGCACCAATTCCGATTGCCTGTCCATCTTTTACGAAGCATACAGAATTGGACTGTGTATATTTCAAAGTGATCATGGAAATTGCAAGATCAATTTTAGCCTGATCTGTCAGTTCTTTATTCTCTGTAACAATGTTGGAGAAGAAGTCATTGTCGATCTTTAATTCATTTCTTCCCTGCTCAAATGTAATTCCAAATACTTCTTTATGTTCAATCGGATCTGGTACATAATCCGGATCGATCTGAATAACATTGTAATTACCTTTTTTCTTCTCCTTCAGAATCTCAAGCGCTTCCGGCTCATATCCAGGAGCGATCACGCCGTCAGATACTTCTCTCTTGATAAGTTTTGCTGTATCGACGTCACAGACATCAGAAAGTGAAATAAAATCACCAAAAGATGACATACGGTCTGCACCTCTTGCTCTTGCGTAAGCGCTTGCAAGCGGTGACAGTTCACCAAGATCATCTACCCAGTAAATCTTAGCCAATGTCTCATCAAGCGGAAGTCCCACTGCAGCTCCTGCAGGTGATACATGCTTAAATGATGTTGCAGCCGGAAGTCCTGTAGCTTTCTTAAGCTCACTGACTAACTGCCATCCGTTAAATGCATCCAGGAAATTGATATATCCCGGTCTGCCGTTCAATACCTGAATCGGAAGATCCTTTCCATTCTTCATATAAATCTTGGATGGTTTCTGATTCGGGTTACATCCATATTTTAATTCCAGTTCTTTCATGATATTCCTCCTACTGATTCTTATTTATGATCTTTGTCTCATAAGTTCCGGTTGCAATATCAATATAACGCACAAAAAGTGAAACTTTATTGTCTGCATTCAGACTGTTCCATACAAGATCTGTAAATGCTTCCATATCATCCGGAATGCTGACAAGCTTAGGCTCCCCTTCAAAACTTGGAAGTGGATTACCATCACACTTGTATGTATGGATAAAATGTCCCTCTCCTGCTGCTGGATTCTCATATGCAAAGGTATAGCGGTGTGAACTCTCCGGATTACCATTGTTGCTCTTTAAAATAGACATTGCATAGTTGTATGTTCCATTCTCAATATGCATGATTCCGGAAATACGAGGAGTATAATTCGGTCCGTCCGGCTCAAATGTACGACTTCTCAGTGACTGTTCAAAAGTGAGCTGCTTGTCCATGCCTTCATAAACCGTGTCTGTCTGGTCACCATTCGTCACAATGGTCTTATTACCAAGCACACGCACCGGTGCATAAATGATCAGACTTGGATCTGTAAGCTTTGACGGATCAAATGCCTGTGTACGGATTCCTTCTCCGTCTTCTACGAACACGCGGTTTCTGCTGTTCTCACTTCTTCCCATAATAAAATATGCGGTCACAGCCTTCGTACCGTCCGCACTTCTACCAATAATAATTCCACGTCCCGGGTAGGAATTACTCTGTAATTCTTTTTCAAGATTCAACATTTCCATGAATATTCTCCTCCACAAGTATTCTAGTAACTGATCAAATCACATAATTGATTATATCATCATATGATTACCGATTACTACGCGCTATGCGCTCTTACAATATTATATAAAAAATAATGATGTTTTTCCAGTCTTATTTGTGGTATATTATAAATAACTATTTAACCATTTTCATACATGGTTTTATATTTATCTGAATACGGAGGAAGAAACTATGAAAAAAAAGCATTTATGCCTTGTGTTAACGCTTATCTTTGCGTTGTTACTTGGCGGATGTGCCAGCGGTGAGACCGCAGACAAGTATGTAGGAGATTTGATCACTTCTATAAAAAAAGAGGATCCGTCTTCTCTATCTTCTTTTCTGGAACAGGGAATTTCAGATGAGAACGAAACATATGTACTTCAGTTTCCGGACGAGCTAAAAGATTCTTATCTTAAGTTCCTTCAGGCATCATTTAATGCCGTAGAATTTGAGATAAATGGTGCTAAAAAAATTGACGATGAACGTTATTCCGTGCAGCTTACTTTTACTCCACTGGATATTGAAGCAACGACGAAAAACATTTGCGAAAAATATAGTCCGGCCATCTCTTCTACAGATTTGAATGCCGAGATGACAAAGCTTCTCGAAAAAGCAACGGAAGCTGTAAAAAGCTCTCCTTCTTACGAGAACTCCACTCAGCTTACACTGGAGGTTAAGAAGTCAAAAGACGGTTACAGCCTAGACGACGAGCAGTTACAGAAATTATTCTCTGCTACTATGGATAACATTATGGCACCATATGATAGTGTATGCGAGATACTGGACGCTCAGGATTACCTCACATCCTGTCTGAATGCACTGTTTAAAAATGATGTGGCTGAATATGCAAAACATACTGGCGAAGACGAGTCTTCTGTCCAGTCTCAATTAGAAAGTTCTATGTACGCACCACCGGAAGAGCTCAGCGCCTCATACACAGAGCGTTACAGCGCCGCGCTGAAAGCAATCTGCAATAACTGTCAGTATTCTGTTGGAACACCAAAGAAACAGGACGGATTATTCAATTACATTATTGATGTAACCGTAACTCCGAATACAAGCTTCCAAAGTGCTATGAATGAACTCGAAACCGGAACTTACTATTCTGAGGAAGAAGTAGATCGTGCTCTTGTAGAATTGATGGAAAAATACGCTGCTGCACCAACTTATGGTGCACAGACAACGGTTACCGTTTCTCTGAACTTCAAAACACTGTCAGCGGCCGGTGCCGAAGATTCTGAGATCACTTCATTAATTGATACCATACTTCCAGTAGAATAGAGCATTCAGAATAAAACTGTATAAAAGAACCTGCCCCAAAATTGTGAGGCAGGTTCTTTTATGCTTATATCACTATGGATCCAATATTGAATCTATTTTGTCAGAAGCATCATAATATCATTGCTTCTCTGAACAAATGCTGTCATCTCTTCTGGATTTAATGGCTTATGTGCCAGCATAGCCAGATCATACAACTGCTTGCAGATCAAAGATGTATTTTCTCCATCTTCATGTTTCTGTACATACTGTACCAGTGGATGATTTGCGTTCAGGATCAGGGTATTCTCTCCACCCATATCCATTCCCATGGAATCCATTCCATACATCTTCATCATCTCCTGCATACGGCGGCTCTGCTCTGATAATGTCATAATAGAAGCTACATTGCTGTCTTTCAGTTTCTCAACTTTCACATCCAGCTTGTCATTACCAAGCTCTTTGCGGAATGTTGCAGTCAGACTGTCTACAGTCTTCTGGAATGCTTCCTTTTCGTCTTCAGCAACTTCCTCTTTTGCATTATCTGTAACATCTGCATCAATTCTCTGGAACTGAACATTCTGATAGCGCTGCTCAAGCTGTGTAATGAACGGAGAATCAATGTTGTGTTTCAGTACAACTGCATCCTGTCCCTGTGCACGGAACATATTGATATACTGACTCTGCTGAATCTCATCTGTTACATAATAGATAGTTGTCTTCTTCTCTTCTGCATTTTCCTCGGCATTGTCTGGTGCCGCATTTTTATCGAGTTCTTTCAGCTCTCCACCATTTGCTTCTACGCAGTCTTTCAGTGTCAGATATTTTCCGTCGATATCCTTAAAGAGAACTGCATCTTTCATCTTGTCACAGAACTTCTCATCTTTCAGACAGCCAAATTTTATAAATGGACTGATGCTGTCCCAGTATTTCTCATAATCTTCACGTTTTGTCTTGCACATACCTGCAAGCTTGTCTGCAACTTTCTTGGAAATGTACTCAGCAATCTTGCCTACAAATCCATCATTCTGAAGAGCGCTACGTGATACATTCAGTGGAAGATCCGGACAATCAATAACTCCCTTTAATACCATCAGGAATTCAGGAATGACTTCCTTAATATTATCTGCAATAAATACCTGGTTATTATACAGCTTGATTGTTCCTTCAATAGAATCATATTCTGTATTAATTCTCGGGAAGTACAGGATACCTTTTAAGTTGAACGGATAATCCATGTTCAGATGGATCCAGAACAACGGCTCTTTATAATCCAGAAATACTTTGCGGTAAAACTCTTTGTAGTCCTCATCACTGCACTCATTCGGATGTTTTGTCCAGAGCGGATGAATATCACTTAAGGATTCCGGACGCTTTTTAATCTTTACTTTATCTTTTGCAGGTGATACTTCTACAACTTCTTTTTCACCATTTTCATTCTCTTTTTCTTCGGTCTTGGCATCTTCATGAATGTGCTCAACAACCTCATCGTCCTCTTTCAGGTCTGCCTCGTCAATTGTCTCATACTCTGGCTCTGCATTTGCCTTTGATAAGAAAATCTCTACCGGCATAAAGGAACAATACTTCTGGATAACTTCTCTTACACGATACTCGTTCGCAAACTCCAGGCAATCATCGTTCAGATACAATGTAATCTCAGATCCTACAGTCTGCTTGTCTCCTTCTGTCATCTCGTATTCCGTTCCACCATTACTTACCCAGCGTACCGGTGTTGCTCCGTCTTTGTAAGATAATGTGTCAATATGAACTTCATCTGCAACCATGAATGCAGAATAGAATCCCAGTCCGAAATGACCGATCATATCGTCTTCTGTTGTCTTGTCTTTATATTTTTCAAGGAACTCTGTAGCTCCTGAAAATGCAATCTGAGTAATATATTCTTCAACTTCCTCTGCTGTCATACCAAGACCATTATCCATGAACTTCAAAGTCTTCTCTTCCGGATTCACTTCTACATGAATTGATGCCTTATAATCATCCGGTAACTGGTATTCACCCATTACATCCAGTTTTTTCAATTTTGTAATGGCATCACAGCCATTGGAGATCATCTCTCTGACAAAAATGTCATGGTCAGAATATACCCATTTTTTAATAATTGGGAAAATGTTTTCACTGCTGATTGAAAGACTACCTTTTTTTGCTTCCATTCTAATCACTCCTGTTTCTGATATTTTAAATTTAATCATTTGTGTTTTTGATGCCAGGGATAAAAATCGAAACTTACATGACCTTACTCATAAGTAAGCAAATATAAAATCTTGAAATCTCCCCGATTAAATCTATGATAATCCCTTGCTTTTTAAAAGTCAATAGAAAATCAGCACTCTTTTTCATTGAGTGCTAACAATTCTGTAAATTTTATTAAGGAATAATAAACTTCCTTACGTTCATAGTTTGTTCATGTTTATTTTAAAATTCTTTCATCTCTTTAACATTGTTTCTCCACAACTCTTACATATAATAAAATCATCAACAACAGAAGTTCAGTAATACATTTTGAATAAACTTTTTCATAATACGTGCCGGGTGCCGCTTAGCGGTTACCCGGCATCCTCCCTTTTATGGGATATCTACCATATATCCACCTGTTTTCTTATTCTTCGTCTGCCTGTCCCTCTTTCGTATTGTCTTTTTTGCGTTTACACCATACCACACCGACCATTATTAATAGTATTGTTATACTACTTCCAATCACAATCCATTTCAACAAGGCAAAATGACTGTTTTCTTTTTCTCCCTGCAGATTTTTCTGCTCTTTTTCTGTATTTCCAGATAATATTTTTTGAATTGGCGCTGCCGCCTTTTCCAATATCGTCTTTTCTGGAACAATTTCAAATGATATGTTTTCTTCTGCTTCATTCCATGCCAGATCCGCTGCTGTCACACTTACTTCATATTCGCCTGGATTTGTAATCTGAAATGTATACTTCCCGTCTTCTTTTTTTAATGTCTGCCTTTTTCCATTAATCAACACTTCTTCTATCCAGTCTTCTTTTTTCCTGCAATCCACTTGAAAGTTCAGGATTCCTTCATACTGTGCCCCTTCCTCTACCTGATAAAACTGAATCTTCGGAGGTGTGTGATCTATTACGAATTCCGCTCTTGCCACCGCTTCATTTCCTGCGGCATCTATGGCATTTACCTGTAATGTATGACGTCCCTCCGTATCAATCTCTGTCCCAATCGGATATAACCTTCCGTCCATCTGGATCTGATGGACAAATGTCGTAAAGTCCTTGATAAATACATCCACCGGATAATCCCATGAAAACTTTTTCAGATACTTCCCCTGCAGTTCGTCCACCATCTTTATCACTGGATTCTTAGTATCAATCATAAATTGCAGGAAATGTTCTGACTTCTGTTTTGCCTTATCCACAGCCTGTACACTGGTTTTATAGATTCCATCTTCCTGAAATGTCTTTACAAGACTTGCGGATCCGTTCTCTAAACTCCACTTTTCTTCCGAATCTATGACCTCCGTTTTTTTCTCTCCTTCCGGTTTTTCATAATCAATCACTGCCCGACAGCTTTCTAATTTATTTTCATCAGTTGCCTGGTATTCTATCGTCACGGGCTGACTGGTAATCAGATAATCGGCTGCCCCTGTTAAACTTACTGTCGGTGCCAGACTGTCAATGAATAACTTCTGCGTTTTCTCCGTTTTATTACCTGCCTGATCTGTGACAGTCACTGTTACCGGCACACCTTCTCCACTTTTTGAAGTCTGTGTGATTAAAAACTCTGACTGATTCTCCTTTGATTTTCCAATAATTTTATTCCCAACATAACATGTAACCGTATCAACCTGGCTTCCCCATGCACCATCTTCTGATACCACACGAATCCACGCTTCCTTCTGATACCAGGTAGAAAATCCTTCCGGCGCCTCCAAGATCACTGTCGGACTTTGTGTATCTATCCGTATTTCTATTGTCTCATCATATTCCGGAATCACATTGCCTTCTTCATCTTCCATAAAGACATGTAAAATATTTTTTCCTTCCTCAAATACTTCACCCTCAAGAGAAATCTTGGTTTTCTGCTCTTCTGCTTCTTGTGATACTATGTATTTTATTCTCCCCTGTAGCAAAGTATCTTCCCCATGTTTTAATTCGTACACAGTTGTTCCACAGGCGCCATTATGTGTGATCATAACGGACGGCTTTGATAGATAATATCCATTTTTTCCATCAGCCTTGGAGATTTCCAGCTCATATCTCTTAATCTCGGGCTGTTCCGGTTCCTTGTCTTTGTCTTCATCTTCCCCTCCTGGCTTCTCTTGTTCCTTATCCCCTTCTTCCCCTCCTGGCTTCTCTTGTTCTTTATCCCCTTCTTCTCCTCCTGGCTTCTCTGGTTCCTTGTCTTCTCCATTAGTTCCATCTGAATTTTCCGATTCTGTTGTCTTTTTCATGTTTTTTTCTGCCTCATTCTGCGCATAAATAACTGCCTGCTGTGTATAAATCATTGCCAGGACTAATATCAATAGCGCTCCGGTCCTTATCTTCCTACCCATACATTTTCTCCTTCCATGACTATTCCGTATTCCTGTGCCAATTTTTGAAATTCTGTTTCTTCCTTAATTTCCGGAATCTGATTCAAATACTCTTTTACTGTCTGTGCACAAATTTCTCTGGAAATATCTGAATCTGAACACTGCATACGCATATAAAGAATTCTAAGCTGCTTTGAATCTTTTAATTCTTCCGCTCCTTTCCTGCATATTTCAAGTGCCTGATCTTTTAAGCCTTTTTCTCCCTGTATTTTCACAAGCTTCTGATAAATATCTTCTTTCTTCGACTCCTCTTCCCACTCAAGCATATCTGTATACATTTCCAAAGCCATATCCCAGTCTCTTGCCGTTTCAGCCGCAGAAGCCATATAAGAAGTACATTCTTTTACCAGTCTCTCCTCTGGCTTCTCATCCAGAATTTTCTTACCAATTCTTAAGATTGCTTTTGCATGTTCTTCCGATTCCTCCACTGCATAGCCCCGAATCAGACAGCGCTCATAATCCAGCCTTGAATCGTCCGGCATCCACTCTTCGATTTTCCTGAATATGTTCTCTATTTTCTTTTCATTTGCATATTCCTTTTTCTCATTGCTGCTCTCTTTATCTTCTATCCCAGCCACATACCGCACTAATGCAGCCAGATTTTCCGACATCTGATCTTCCCTGGCATCTTCAAATGCCTGAATACTTTTTTCGTAATCTTCCAGCTCCAGAAAATACAACAATCCCATGGATCTCTGCGCTTCTACGAATGCTTCGCGCTCTGAAACTTCTGACATATTTAAACCGTCTGAACTTTCCATCTTAAGTTCTGTGTTCCTCTCATCTCCTTTTTTCTGAATGACCCGGACACTTACTGCGGCTACGAATACACAAATACTTATCATTGCCATAACCGTTCTTTTTTTCGTCCATATTCGTCTATCTTTACTTTTCTTCTCTGTTACATTTGGAATTTCTTTTTGAATTTCGGACATCTGCTTAAATGCCCGTTTTGAATGCCCATCCAGGCATCTGGATATTATTTTTTGAAACTTTACCGTCTCCCGTCTGGTTAATTCCGGGATCGGGTCTGTTACTGACAACAGGTACTGAATTGTCCTGCCTAGTCCGTATATATCTAATTCAATGCTGGCAGCCTGATAATAATTGACTTCAGGTGGAAGAAAGTTCTCCCTCACACTTCTTCGATTCATCTGAACCAGCATTTTTTCATTGGATTCCACACTCATATCAAGAAAATGTAGTGTCATATCCTCCGTGACGATCACGCTGTACGGATTCACATACTGGTAACAAGGGTTTCCCCGGCACTTATGTATGCACTCCAGTTGATCTGCAAGATCACGGATCCATAAAAATAATTGTTTTTTTGTAAGGTTCGGGTGATATTTCAACCACTGAATAAGTGACTTTCCTTCTACATAATCAGAGCTGATATAACATTTTTGATTATGTTCGATCAGGCGAAGCACCTCGTAACCTTCCCTTTCGCCCATCCGCATTCCTCCTATCTGTATTACTTTTTTGGAATTATCGGTGTGATTTCATATTGTGACAAATTCTGATTCTCTTCGACCTGGCAGAAGTTTTCTCAGATAAATTAGAGTGATTATTATCATACGCGAAAAAAGAGAAAAATGCAAGAAACATTTTGTTGCATTTTCCTCTTTTTATTCATAATTTTTCTTTTTTAAGCAGCCTGCTTAGTCTGTTGCACCGCCTCAGCTTGAACCGGCTCCTGCTGTACAGGCATAACAGTGTTTATCCATCCGGATTTTCCGGGCTGTGTAAGGTTTTCCTATCCAATCAGCTATGGTCTCCTTCGAAAAGATTGGAAGCCCTGCTGCCAGGTTAAAATCACAGTCATACAGCTTTCCATCATAATCTACCGAAATCTGAAAACGACACATCAAAGCTTCCACCGTTGCCGGGTTGAAAGCATCATACAACTTCTTCATATACCCTGAAAGATTCCCGGATCTTCGGAGAAATGCTCCAAATCGTCCCATTGGATTGTTGTAAAGTGTATACAGGGCATTGAACACAATTCCAAAATCTGCTTCCAAATGCTCTTTATACTCTAGTTCCATAGCAGTCTGATCCGGTGGGAAAAAGGCTCCCGCCGGATTGTACACCATGTTCAACACCAACTCAGGATTCTTTCCATAGCCAAGTGTATTTAATTTCTGTAATACTTGTATTGCCCCGTCAAATGTACCGGTTCCCCGTACTCGATCCATCTGATCTGCCCTATAATAAGGCAGGGAACATACAATTTCTACTTTCTGTCTGGCATAAAATTCAATCAAATGTTCATATTCCGGATTCAACAGAACTGTCAGATTGGTTCGCACGATCACATGACTACAGACTTTACATGCCTCTGTAACAAGCCATTCAAAATCCGGATTCATCTCCGGCGCTCCCCCTGTAATATCAATGGTCTGCACTTGTTGTTCTCTTGCAAATTGAATACAATCTGCCATCACTTCCCGGGACATCACTTCCGTCCGGTTCGGTCCTGCACATACATGACAATGCTTGCACGCCAGATTACAGACACGGCCAATATTCATCTGAAGCACATCCAACCTGTCTGCTGTATTCATCATCTCTGGATCAATCTGTGTCTGAAACACAGGTATCTGATCCAAATCATGAAAATCATTAATTATCTCATCCATAAAAACCTCTTCATATATCTGCTAGAATATCTCTGCTAGAATATCTCTTTTAGTATAGTGATACTATCTTTTACGACTTCCGGACAGAAATCAAATAACAATCCTTCATCCAGAATCTTCTGCATCTCTTCCGGCTTGGAAATATCATGCTTTAACAGCCCTTTACAATTACAGACAGCATATTTTTCCTGGAATTTCTGTAAAAATTCTGCACGTTTTGCATTCATAATATCCTTCTGCCCCATATGCTCTACTTCGCAGTGTCCATATTTTAATCCAAGAACGATCATTGCTCCGACAACAGCACCACAAGTCTCACCAAGACCCATACCGCCGCCAAATGCTGCAGACATCTTGTAAGCTTCCTCTGTTGTAATTCCAAGCTCCTCTGCAAATGCTCCAACTACAACTTGTGAGCAATCAATTCCTTTCATAAATAACTCTGCAATTTCTTTTTTCTCCATAATATTTCTCCTTTCGTGTCATTTTCAAGAATATTTACGGCTCCAGATAGCCCCGTATATTTTTTAAGAAGTCCATATCCAGATATGCATTCAACTTTTTGAATGTGGATTCATTGAAAATCAACTTATCCGGCTGCTGGTATTGAACCCATGCCATAGCACACCATGTAATCCCGCGCAGACATGTGATTGGAATAAATGCATGAGTATGCTCCCGGATCATATCTGTCTTAAACCGATTTCCCACCGCTTTGATGTATGCATCAATAAACTTCTCCATCTCTTCTGAAGTAAGAATGACATCTGTCTTCCAGAATGTAGTCGTAGGTGCCAGGAAATGTCCCAGATCCTGGGCGGGATTACCAAATAGCGGCTTCTCCCAGTCAATCAGGTAATTGGACTTTCCTTCCCCGTTAATCAGGAGATTCGTAGAATTTAGTTCTGTATTAATGCAGCATTGATAACCACTTTCAAGCTGGATTTCTGCTTCCCGTTTCCAGCCAAGATCCAAAAGTTCACGGATATATGTTTTTTTCTCTCCATCTCCTAATGGTGATTCCAGATAGACCTTGAACATCTCCTCGCACTCCTCCAGAATCGCTTTCAATGGATTCTGTGGGTGTATAAGGATTTCTTCACTCTCTGGAATCGGGACACTGTGAATGTCTGCCAGACATGGAGCTGCCAGCATCAATTCTGTATGATAATCCATTGCATGACCCGGAAGGTATTCCATGACCAGAACGCCATGCTCCAATATTTTTTTGCTGCCATCTACATAAAGCACTTTTGGCGTCCTGCCAGAGCCTTCCATTAACCTTAACGCATGTGCTTCATATTCAATCTGATGCTCCAGATGCATCTGGCTTCCACAATTCACACGAAGTAGTAATTTCTTTCCTGTCACAGGGTGTGTAAATGCATAATTAATATTATACTCTCCCTGTGCCAGCAATTCGTAATTTTCCGTCTTCTCTTTTGATAATCCCAGTGCTTCTCTGTACTCTTTATTTTTCACATATTCTTCCAGACCTCTGATCCGCTCCATAGATTTTTTCCTCTACCTTGATATTTTTATTTCTTGAAATCCACTGCTATATTTTACCTTACGTCTCGGTACATCTTTGATATTCGGTCAATTGGTACCCCGTCCCGATACATCTTGCGAAGCCGATTCATTTTCCACATAACCTTAAGTTTCGGGATCGTCTTCTTGGGAAATCTGCGGTCAGATGTATAAATCCTGTGCTTTGCGATTCCAAGTTTTACGCCCATTTCCTTAAGAGTCAGTGAAAACTGATAATCCTCCATGATCGGAAGGTTCGGAAACATTCCCGCCTCAAAGAACAACTCCCTGTCTATGAAGATTCCCTGATCTCCAAACATGACCTTGCGGTCTTTGATCCGGTGATTGGAAATGACACGGCACGTCCACATAAAGAAATGCTTTGAATGAAATGCAATTCCAAAACACCCTGCCAGATGGTCTTTCATCACATAACGAATCTCCGCCAGCGGATGCTTCGGAAGCTCGCTGTCACTATGCAGGAAAAACAAAATATCCCCGGAACTTTCTTTTGCTCCCAGATTCATTTGATTTGCCCGGCCTTTTTCCGAATGAAGTACACGGAACCTGGAATCAATCATTGACAATGTCCGGTCTTTGCTTCCGCCATCTACAAAGAGAATTTCACATTTGTCCAGAAGAGGGATCAACTGTTTTTGCAGTGATTCTATCGTGGATTCTTCATTATAAATCGGAACAATAATAGAAATCTTCTGTTTTTTCAGAAGATAACGTCCAGTCTCACTTTTCTGCAATGCCACAGTTTTACGCATCCGGTTTCGAAATTTGCTAATATCTTCTTTCTCATCTATATCATGAAACGTTCTTGCAAAACCAACTGTATAACCAGCCTCAAAAGCTGCTTTTGCTGTATTTTCCAAAACACTTGCATGGCTGTAAGTCTGTTTTTCAAACACCTCTCTCACTGGCTTCTTCATACCTACAAGATAATATCCACCGTCCTGCGTTGGTCCCAGAACAATGTCATGCACATCTAACAGACGAAATGCATAATCTAAATCTGCCTGCTTAATTTCCGGCACATCCGTTCCAATCAACACACAGGATCCATAATCTTTGGCAAGAACCCTCTGGATTGCCATGTACATTCTCTCTCCCAAAGATTCCCCCATCTGCGGAAAATAAATCTTGTCATCCCCAAATATATTCTTTAATGCAGCTCCTTTATCGTCCGGAGTGTAACAGATATAAAGATCCGCCTGTGTTTTTTGACATTGCCCGGCAATATCTTTCAAAAAGCAGGTGTGCAGCCCGGCACATTCCTGCGGCGAAAAATATGGCATCAGCCTTGTCTTGGTCTGCCCCGCCACCGGAACTCTTGTAAATACAATGATTGCTCTTCTCATCTTTTATCCCCATTCTTTTGTTGAATTGTTACCTGGTACGGAGTCATTTTTAAAACAAATGGAACTGTTCAGAGCCAACTTCCAAAATGCTATGCATTTTATACCTGTTTTTGAAATTTTGCTTGGCTCTGAGCAGTTCCAAATTATGTAAATTTCGTCTTCGCACGGTTAATCATGGATTTCTTCACATCCGGCTTTTCATAAGTCTTTAAAATCTCTGTCAGGAGATGTCTCACGTTCTGACAGCCTCCACGAGTCAGATTGCCAGCGCAGGAAGCACAATAACTATATACTTTTTTCTCTCCCGCAAGTGCAGATGCCATGTGCTTTGCAATTTCCGGTTCTTTCACCGGTGCACAGCCTCCAAGACCACAGCACTGTACTCCTTTTATCGATTCCAGATTTCCCTTCACGAATCGCTCTGCTGATGCAAGAATCTCTCTTTTCTCACAATCCGGACAAGGCAAAAATACTTTGCCGGACTCCAGATTCTTCTCACCGATCCCTAGTTCTTCAAGTTTTGCATAAATGTCTGTCACTTTAACCTTCAAATAGGGTTTCAAAAATGTATAACAGTTCGGACAAAGCATGATAACCTCTTCCACGCCTCTTTTTTCAAACTCATCATTAATACGCTGTATAATTCTCTTTTCATCAGCCTCCAGTCCAAGCTCCGCAATCGGCTTTCCACAACAGTCATAGGCAACTCCGATTCCGTGTTCTTTCAGAAGCTTCACAAGCTTCTTCATTGTCTTTGGATAAAAAGAAGGAAAATTACACCCTGGGAAAAGGATGCATTTTCCAGCTGCATTACGATAATTTTTATAGATATAATCTTTCTTTTCTTTTAAGAGCATTCCATACCCTTTTTCACGAAATGTCCCTTCTGCCTCCCGGACATTTTCCCGGCGAAGCTTTAGAATATAATCCCGCCCGTCAATCCCAATCGGGCAGACTTCTGTACATTTTCCACACAAAAAGCAATGATAAGATAATTCCTTCAGCTTTTCAGTGTCCCCAATATCAATGCCATATTTTTTCAGAAACTCACAATGCTTCTGACAGACATGGCAGTGTATACACTCCGACACATCATTTTTACTCTTCACTTTGTTCCTCCTGCACATAATGCTTCTTCAAAAATGCACCAAGCCCCATAACAACTACTGCCAGTACAAGTGCAATCCCTATATAAAGGATCCGGTTCTCTTTGTCTGCAAGTCCGGCTGTTCCAACCGTATACATAGCCGTTCCTGGCAGCATAAAAATCAGAGAACATATGGAATATGTGGAGAACTTAATATCTGTTACCCCGTAGGCAAAATTCTGAAGATTATATGGGAACAGCGGAACCAGTCTTGTAATCATAAGAATAAAGATCTCGTTACTTCCCGTCTCATCAAACAGCCATTTTTTCAGATACTTATTTTTCATTGCCATCGGTTTGATACTGTCCTGAAGGAAAAATCGTCCTACAACAAATGCGACCATTGCTCCAAGCGTTGTCGCAACTGAGCAACAGATCGTTCCAAGTACCGGTCCGAATACCAGCCCCGCAATAATTGCAAATGTCACTCCCGGAAGTGCCAGAACGACACAGCTTACAATCGTAAGCACTGTGTAGATCAACACCGCCAGAAGAAGATTATCCTGTACCATGTTTTCCAAAAATTTCAAATTCTCTGTATTTCCCAGGTAGGCAGACCACCCGAAAATGTGATTGAGTACCAGAATCAGAACAATAATTCCGATAAATATCCACATTTTTTTATTTTTCATTCTTCGTTATCCCCACTGCAATACCATTTCTCACAATCTGCATTAATGTAGCGGCCCAAAAAAGCGGCATTAAAAAGTAATATACTTTACTATACCATAAACTGCATTTTTCTGAAACTGCATATTTTAAACGCTGTCACCGGAACCCAGTGACAGCGCTCATATTTTTTATTACTTTTTGTTAATCTGATACTTTGCTCCAAGTTCAGTACCGGATTATTTTGCAGCTTTTCCTGTCGGGATCTCTCCTACTGTTGTATGCTGGCAGTCAGCACTTGCAGGATCTCCAACCTGTACCGGATAGTCATCGTGCATTAACCACTCATACCATCCACCATCGTATACGGAAATGTTATCATATCCGTTTTCATAAAGCACAAGAAATGGTACCGTTACTCTGTCACAAATGCAGCAGATACGTCTCCGTCTTTTGCACCATTCTCAATGATGTAAAGGTTATCTAAATCAAAGCCAGCGTCTTTCAGGATAGAGATTCCTGTCTTAGCACACTTGTTTCCGCTGTAGCAAAGAAGATATACTTTCTTGGAAGAATCCATCTTCTCTGTTGCCAGTTTGTACATAGCTGTCTGAGCATCTGCACTTTCAATCTCTTTTAATCCGCACTGGAAAGATCCTTTTAAGTGTCCTGCTTTGTATGTATCATCATCACGAACATCCAGAATCTGAACATCTTTGTCATCTACTGCTGCAACTGCATCTTTACCTGATACATACTGCCAGTCGATGTTCTCTTCTGTACGGTCTGTTGTAAGAGCTCCGCTTACGTCAGCAAGTGCTTTTGCTCCCCCCTCTACTGTGTAGATAGATGTTGACTCGATTCCTGCATCTCTTAACACACCTGTTGCTTTTTCAGCTCCACGCTTACCACTGTTACAGATGATGTAGATATCTTTTCCATCATTCAGGTTCTCTTTTGCGTAATCTGTCATAGCGTCAACTAATGAATCATCCTCTAATGGGAAGATCGGGCACCACTCAGAATTCTTAACTCTTCCAGTCACGTAATTATCCCACTCTCTTACGTCGAGTACGTGAACTCCGTCAGCTTTCGCTGTATCCTCAGCAGATACATACTGATACTCATCATCTGCTAACTCTTTTTTCTCCTCTGTTTTTGTATCTGTGGACTCTGTCTTTGTCTCAGATTTTGTATCAGAGCTGGAATTTGATCCGCATCCTACAACCATAGATCCTGTCATTGCTGCTACTAATAATAATGTTACGACTTTCTTTTTCATGTTTTTTGTCTCCTTAAATATTTTTTCTGATTTTTAGAACTCTAATTTCTTTACGATGTTTTTCATCTGTACGCCGTGAACCAGACTTGCACCACCACGGATTGCTGCTGCCACATGGACAGCCTCTGTCATCTGCTCTTCTGTCACTCCCTTATTAAGGCAGTCATTGGTGTAAGCATCAATACAGTATGGGCACTGTACCGTGTGTGCCACAGCCAGTGCAATGAGGGATTTTTCTCTTGCTGTCAGCGCGCCTTCTTCAAACACTGCATTATAGTAGCTGAAGAACTTCTCTGCTAACTCTGGTGCTTTTTCCCCAATGGTTCCAAACTTCGCCAGATCTTCCGGATTGTAGTAAGTATCCATTTCATATCCTCCCTATTTTTCTTTTTTGGACTGCCGGTCCATATATATTTTTCTCAGCATAAAGATCAGTGCTGAGAGAGCAAACAAAATCATAAGCGCGGTTACGAATAACTTTGCACCGCCGGTCAACATGCCGCCAACGTAAGAGTACACAATTGTTGCCGGAAGCTGTCCGATTCCTGTTGCAATAAAGAATGACGTAAATGACATAGATGTCAGTCCTGCCGCATAACTTACAATATCAAACGAAATAAATGGAAGCAGACGACAGATCAGGATTGTATTCTTTCCATATTGTTCAAAAAATGTATCAATCTGAGCCAGTCCGCTCTTGCTTGTAAGCTTCTCTGCCACATCACGTCCCAGAATTCTTGCAATGTAAAAACATACAACTGCTCCTGCCATAGCACTTGTCCAGGAAAGGATTGCTCCCTGCCACCATCCAAACAGATTCGCATTTGCAAATGTAATCAAAAATGCCGGAAGCGGTGCTGCAATGGACTGAAAGATCATCAGTAAAAATGAGATTACTGCCGCATATGCTCCATAAGATGCCACAAAATCACGTACAACCGTAAAGTCTCCGCTTGCAAACATGGCAAATACCTTGTTCATCACTTTATTGACACCTGGGACTAAAAAATAAACAGCGACTGCTGCAATCACTGCGATTAATAATACAACTTTCCCCAGCCAGTTCTTTTTCTCTTTCATATCTTTAAAATTTCCCTCTGAAATATGTAATATCTGTTCATTGTATCAACAAATTCCTAATATATATAACTAATAAATATTAGCAATTCAAAGTTATAAATCAGTTATACTAATATTACCTTTTTGTACTCTTTTCGTCCAATTATTTTTATCAATATTTTCTATTATTTATTTATTTCATTTATATATCTTGTTGGTAGGAAAGCAGCGTTCTCCGGCCCGCATCCAAGATCCATAAATCTCATCTTTAAATCTTTTTTCTTCTTCAATCTCTGGCAGATTTAAGGTACAATTGCCTGGTGTCTGCATTCGCAAATATCCTGTTTGTAAATCTTCCTCGGTAATTTGGAATTTATTTTTCTGATCCTCAAACAGCTCTTTGTGCATCAGATAAACTGCTGCCGTTACATCCCAGTTATAAAATCCATCAATTCCATAATCCTCTTCATTGTACCCAAACCAGTAATCTGTCTTTTCCCGAATATAGATTGCTGCCGGGTTCTCTGTTCCAAAAAGGCGCTTTTTGTATTCTTCTTTTGTAAATAAAACTTTCAGACAGTTATTTCCAGTAATTATGGACACATTTTTCCCTTTTGTCAGTACTGCTGCTGCAGCATCTGGATCACAGGAAAAATTCAACTCATCCATAATCTTTTTTTCAAAGACAAGAGGTTCTGTAATCCCGCCCATCAATACGATCTCTTTCACTTTTTCAGAGAAATGCGGATCCAATGTATACGCTCCGCCCAGATTTGTCAGGGAACCTGTTGCAAGAATCGATAACTCTCCTGCATATTGGTTTGCCATATCCACCAGAAATTCAGCCGCATCACTTTGAAAATCTCCACGAGCTGCCCCTCCTTTTCGAGCCGGCAATTCTGTCTGCCCCAGCTCCGAAAGCATACGGTTCATTGTCTCCCACACAACATCAATTTTATTATTACCATAAGTAGCTGTCACACCGAGCAATTCTGCTTCCGGACATCCCAGAAGATACATAAGTGCCAGACCGTCGTCCACATCACAGCCCGGAACACCTAGTGTTAATAAACATTGATATACATTAATATAAAACCTGCCAAAAGGGGAGAATGACTGTTCATTCTCCCCTATGTGTTTCATAAAAATTTATTTTTCTTTTGCAATAAAATATTCTTGTGGTTCTTTTTCTGGCGCGTCAGATGGAAGCCCTTTGTCTTTTCTAGGACTGTCTGAATGTTTAGACCATTCATACCAGCCCCCATCATAAATGTGAACATCATCCCATCCAAGTGCACATGCATAGAAATATGTCTCACTTGCTCTCCAACCTGTTCCACAGTGGAATGAAACTCGTTTATCTGGCGTAATTCCCCATTTTTCCCAACGTTCTGCTATCATAGTATAGTTGAACATTGTATTATCTACATTACGATAATCTTCCATGCTGTACGGATCTGAACCAGCATATCCAAATCTGGCATTTGCAATATCCCCGGCATCACCAATATAAGTATATCCACTGATATTTCCAAGATATTCTTCCCAGCTTCTGATTGATGCCACTACACTCTTATTGTCATTTACAACATCTAATTCTTCATCATAATCATAGAAAACATCCGGATTTACAGGAACAGTTGCTCCAAAAGTTACTTTTTCCGGTGTATTTTCTCCCTCTTCAAGTTCTCTTTCCTGAAGTTTCCATAAAGTTTTTCCACCATTTAAGATACGAATATCCTCTACCCCAGCATACTTCAGAATGGCTGCTGCACGAGCTGAAGCTGTTGTAGCTGCGGTTGTTCCATAAAGTACAACTGTCGTATCTTTTGTGATTCCAAGACTTTCGATTTCTGCCTGAATATCACTATCTGTTGGTCTGTTCCAGAATTTTAACTGTTCATCCATCGGTACATTTTCATAATCAGCCAATGCACGAAGTCCTGGCACATGATTAATATTATCTGCATTTACATTGATTGCTCCCGGAATATGACCACCTTTGTATTCTCCGTCTTCACTTGCAAGTGAAACTTCCAGCACTTTATAATCCTTTCCTTCATAAGTATCTGGATTTTTTCCATCTACAAGATCCTGTACCCACTGCGGATAAACATACATCTCATAATTTTTCAAACTATCTGTATCTTTTCCTGAATCAACGTAAGCGTCATATCCACCTTCCAGCACAGACAGGTTTTCAAATCCAAGATCCTGATATTTTTTTGCATCTTCTTCAGATACCTCTCCATTTGAATATAATACAGTTTCCTTGCTAAGATCCAGACCACGACGCTCCAGTTCAGATTCCATAGTCGTTCCAATTGCAGCGTCATTTTCAATATCCATGTCTAACCATGATTCAGGAAAATCAATGGCATCTTTTATATGACCACCTTTTCCTTCTTCCGTTGTCCAACCAATATACTGCTCCTCACCGCGTATATCGATAACCTGCATTTTACTGGTATCAAGCTCATCCACCGATACTGTTCCCACTTCTCCTGTTGTTACTTTCGTGTCTTTTTTTGTCTCAGTTTCTTTCTCAGTGCTTCCACATGCAGAAACTCCCATGGCAAGTGTCATTGTCATGAGCAAAAGAAATGCTTTCTTTTTCATACTTTCTTTTCCTCTCCCTTTCTTTTTTTCGTAAGTATATCGATACCTCTCATAATTACATATGCAGCCAATACCTCTGTTGCATATAAGAGAATTGTATCCCTCCAACTATTCTGTAAATAATATCCATACATTTCTTTTATGTATGAAATGCAATTTCTTTCTCCCAGCAGATTTTTATTAAATATATAATAAAGCAAATAAGAAAAGGGTTTTAATAAAAATGTTGCACCGATAACTGTTAAACTGTATCTTATTAAATTCCACTTTTTCTCATGCCAGATTAACGCAATTATTATCACTTCGAATATCTGAAACAGTAGTACATAAATTATCGTACCACTTCCCATTCCAATATTATTCAACACTAAACTAATTAAAATTGCGTATATAGCTCCACCTACCGGGCCTATTGTCATTCCCACTAGAAAAGTTGGTACACTATTGGCATATATTATTTTAGGAACCGCCATATACATTGGAATCACTGCCGTAATACCACTGATAATCCCAGCAACAACTACTGCAAGGACATAATTCAATATCATTCTTTTTTCAAACTTTTTCATATTTTATAATTCCCTCTCATTCACCTATCTGATTATATCATCCCCATCCCCCCCCGCAAGTCCATATTTTCTATATTCGCCGTCTTTTATTGTTTTTATCTATATATCAAATACAAAGAAAGAGCAAATGCTTTAACACATCTGCTCTTAGTTATTTAAAAATTATACGATATCTTTTTTACTGCACTGCTTCCGGATTGGACACACTGACTTTATGGTCATACCATTTGCCCTTTGTTCCGATCAATGCCAGATCAAATTCATCGTCCAGTGTCGGTACCGGTACATCAAAGGAATATACTTCTTTTGGTGCGGAACCATCAGAATAAGTAATCTCTGTTGTCTCTGACGGATCGATCAAATCTGCCCCGTCTTTCTGTGCATCTTCTGCTGAACCTAAGAATAACTGTACAATATTTTTAGAATTCAATGTAATATGTACTGTCATCTTACCATCTTTAACAGTCAGCGTTGCTTTTCCGTCATTATAGTCCGGATTCTCGTGGAACATACCGCTGTCTGTATTAAAATCTACCTTATAAGTTCCATCTTCCAGCTCAGGCTCCTTCGCATCTTTGCTGTCAGTCTTTGCTTCTGACGCATCATCTTTGGAAGCTTCTGTTTTTGTGTCATCTTTCTTATCCGTATTACTTCCGCATCCGGCAAGCATTGTCATTGCCATACTGGCGGAAAGTAATAAAACTAATAATTTCTTTTTTAACATGTCCATTCTCTCTTTTCTAATTATTTTTCTTTATAATTGTACTCTGAAAATCTGACCTGTCAACTATTTAGCTTCAATTGCAGCTTTTGTATGTGCTACATAAATCTGCTGAATTGCATCAATCTCTCCAAGACCTGCAATCTGTGATTCTACACTGTCAAATGCTTTTGACGCTTCAAACTGGCTCTTCCAGGAATCATCATCGTCTCCTGCCATATCATTGTTCGCATGATCTCCTGCAACAACCATCAGTGGACGAAGGATTACTTTCTTATATCCGGCCTCTTTAATTTTCTCTATTACTGCCTGACACTCTGTATCTTCCGGCTCGCCTTCTACAGTTCCGATAAATACATTCTTATATCCAAGCTGCTCCATCTGTGTCTGCATCTGATCATAACTTACATTTGCAACGTGTGAAGTTCCATGTCCCATGAATACAAATGCGGTTCCATCTTCGGCTGCTGCATCAACGCTGTCATAGTTTGCTGTCTTAACTGCTTCGTCTGTGATTGCTTTTGCAACTGCTTCTTTGTCTGCATTGATAGCTGTTGCATCTGCTCCAACTTCGCCGAGAAGCGGCTCAGCGATCTTTACAGATTCAAATTTATCTTTATATTTCTCCACTGCCTCTGATAATTCATCGTACTCTGCACCATGCATCAGATGAGTTGGCTGAACAACAAGGTTCTTAACACCATTGTCTACTGCACGCTCCAGTGCCTGATCCATGTTATCGATTTTCTCATCATCACGAGCCTGTACGTGATTGATGATAATCTGAGCTGTAAATGCTCTTCTTACTGACCAGTCCGGATTAGCAGCCTGAAGTGCTTTCTCAATTCCACCAATGTCTTTTGCGCGGCTGTCATTGAACGATGTACCGAAACTTACAACGAGAAGTTCATTCTCACCAATCTCGTCCTGATTTAACGGGTCATCTTTAGAAGCATCTCCTGTATCTCTTCCGAAGTAATCCGGGTCAGCATTCTCACCTTCTACCAGTTCCTTCTGGGCATCCGTCAGTGCATCCCATGCTTCCTTAGCTTCTTTGCACTGTTCATCTGTCTTGTCAGTTCTCTCCTGAACATAGATGTCATCAATCAGTTTTGCCACCTTGTCTGCTGCCACCTGATCACTGTCCTCCTTCGTATCCTCGGTCTTTGCATCGCTCTTTGCGTCAGAACTTCCTGAATTTCCTCCACAACCCGCAAGCAGAGACATACTCATAGCTGCAGTAAGTAATACGACTACCAATTTTTTCTTCATGCTTTCTATCCTCCATTTTTTCTAAGATACAAAATGCTTTTTCCGGAGGTTTTTTATTACATAGAAACTCCTATAATAAAAAATCCCTGCCATAAAAAAATGAACAGAGAGTACGCAAAACAAACTATGGACGAAATTATCTTCCTTCCGTCAAATAGTCTTTCTATGTATTTCGTACCGCCAGTTCCTCGTGGCCTGAACAGATATGTTCCTGTACTGTGAAAGGCAGGTATCCCGGCTTATTGCTCAGACGCTCTAAAACCAGCCTTCCCGGTTACCAGTGGCATGTAGGATTCAAAGCTCGCAAAATACGGTGACGAGTTCGTACAGGATTCACACCTGTTTCCCTTTTCACCAGCCAGATCAATAACTTTTTATAATATCTTTCTCTGACTGACACCTCACACATTTTTTATTCTTTTGTATCTTTAACTATTACTTTTACAATCTAACACATCTGATAATTACTGTCAATACATCAGCCTGTCAGACTGTATTCCATATTGGTTTCTCACTTCCATTACGGTCGGGATAAAATCCGGTCGATTTCTCTGGAAGCCTCACTCTTTGTCAGTGTATGTATGTCCATTTCCATAGAAATATTCTTCTGTTGCATAAGTCTTGTGAGAAATGCGATCTGTTTTGCGGTTATCGGTTCTTTTTTCTTCACCTTATATGCCAAGGGCTGTGGTTTAAAAACCTTCGGTTCCTTTTCCTCATAAAAATGCGCCATAGACTGATACAGTTTTGCGGTTGCCAGAGCATCATGATATGCCCGGTGCGCCGCCGCATTTTCGATATGATAGTATTCGCAGAGTGCGCCAAGCTTTCTGGATGGAAGGTCTGCATGAACAACTTTGGCAATCTTAAGTGTATCAATTCCCATATGATCATAGGTGTAACCAAGTTCTTTTGCTTTTGTCTTCACAAAGCTGAAGTCGAACTGCACATTATGTCCGATCAGCGTATCCTGTTCGCAGAATTCAAGGAACTCCGGCAATACTTCGCCGCAGTTCCCTGCTCCTTCTACCATATCATTTGTAATTCCGGTCAGTTGCGTAATCATCGGAGGTATCCCGGCCTCCGGTTCGATAAAACGAATAAAACGGTCAACAACTTTTCCTTCCCGTACTTTCAACGCACCAATCTCAATAATCTCATTGTGCTCCGGGCTAAGTCCAGTCGTCTCTATGTCAAATGCAACATATGATTTTAACATCTTACTTGTCCGTCTCTTTCTCGTCCATTGCTCTTACTTTGTCATTTGCATACAATACGCCGCGCATACAGCCATTGCCTTTCACATCCGGATAACCCTCCTCATTATAACAGACTGTGATCACACAGCCATTGCGACAACCAGTACAAGTAAATTTCAAATCTGACATTTTCTCTTCCTCCCCCGCGCCTTTGCGGACTGATGCATGATTCATTTTTTCGCTACCCACGGATTTTTGTGCTATACACTTCTTCAATCCTTAATATTACTAGTATAACATTTTGTTCATTTCTTAACAATGTACATATCTACCCATTTTGTCTATATTTACAAATTATTTTTCGTATTTTTATCTAAAATAGACAATGATTTTTCTTGTTTTTAATATTATACTGTACTTTAGATAAAAAGGTTAATTATTTTAAAAGGAGAGGTAATCATGAACGAAGTATTGAATAACATTTATACTCGAAGATCTATTCGTAAATTCAAAGAGCAGGACGTTCCAAAGGATCTCGTAGATGAGATTGTCAAAGCAGGAACTTACGCTCCAAGCGGCAAGAACTTACAGACATACCGATTCTATGTAATGCAGAATGCAGATTCTATTAAGAGTCTTCAGGATGTTGTAGCAAAGGGAATGGAGAACCCTGCTTACACATTATACGGAGCAAAGACAATTGTACTTGTTGCATGTGAGAAAGAAGCTGTCAACGGAGTCAGCGACTGCTCATGCGCGATTGAAAATATGCTTCTTGCAGCACACTCACTTGGACTGGGTGCATGCTGGATCAACCAGTTAAAATACTGTGGAGACAAAGCAGAAGTTGCTGATTACCTGGAAGGTCTTGGAATTGACAAAGACATGCAGGTTGTCGGAATGGTAGGAATGGGATATCCTGATGAAGAGCGCGAGGCTGCTAAGAGACAGGACGATCTTGTTACATATTTGAATTAGTTTTTAGTTTCTTTGCATATAGAAATGGAGAGAGGTTTTGTTCCACTCTCCATTTTCTTATTCTCATACCAATGATATGTTTTCATTTTCTAAAATTCAAGAATGCCTAGACAATCTATAATTCTACAGATATGTTCTGCTTTTCTATTCCATGTTTTTCGGCATAACCGGTCAGGAATAATGTCAGTGCTCCGTCTCCTGTTACATTGCAGGCTGTTCCGAAGCTATCCTGAAGTGCGAAGATTGCAAGCATCAATGCTGTACCGTCATCGCCAAATCCAAGAACTCCTGTAATCAGTCCCAATGATGCCATTACCGTTCCTCCCGGAACTCCAGGAGCTCCAATGGCGAAAATCGCAAGCAGGACGCAGAACAGTACCAATGTCTGAATATCCGGTAATGTTCCATATAATACCTTGGACACGATCATACAGAAAAATACTTCTGTCAATACGGATCCGCACAGATGGATATTTGCAAACAACGGCACCCCAAAATCCACCATATCTTCTCTTAAAACTTTGGATTTTCTCGCACACCGAAGCGCAACTGCAAGTGTTGCGGCAGAAGACATCGTTCCAACTGCTGTAATATAAGCCGGTCCATAATGCTTTACGACTTCAATTGGATTCTTTCCAGAATAAACTCCCGCCGTAACATACAGCACTGTCAGCCAGATATAATGTCCAATCATAACGATTATGACTGCACTGACAAATACCGGAAGCTGCTTTGTAATGGTTCCATCATATGATAAACAAGTGAACGTAAATGCAATAAACACTGGAAGAATCGGAATAATGATCTTCGATACAATTGCAAGTACAATATTTTGGAACTCATCTAAAATAGTAATGATCGTCTTTGCTTTCGTCCAGATTGCCGCAAGTCCAATTAAAATAGAAAATGCAAGCGCACTCATGACATTCATAATCTGCGGAATAGTCAGCCCAAAAACATCTTCCGGCAATTCTTTTAAACCTTCAATCTCTGACACAACCGGTAGATTGGGGATAATTGCATATCCAGCTCCCATAGAAAGAAGTGCTGCCAGTACGGACGACGTGTATGCAACCATAAGTGCAACTCCAAGCATACGTGACGCATTATTTCCAAGCTTTGTAATAGACGGTGCAATAAATCCAATGACAATTAACGGTACTACAAAGTTAATGACCTGTCCCAGAATATTCTTTAATGGGACAACAACACTCATTACATTTTCCGGAAAAATCTGTCCAAAGATAATTCCAATAATAATGCCAATCAATAATTTCACCGGAAGACTGCTAAATATTTTTTTCATACCCTACCTCACTCATTCTTCATATTTAATAAATTTCTTCTATGTATAAATCATTCTCCTTTTATCCCGATAAAGAAATTTATTAGTTGAAAATATTATGTTCATTATACAGTTATCAAATATGTTTTGTCTACTTTTATACTAAAAAAAGGCAATTCCTTATTACAGAAAAAAGGCACATCCTTTCGGATATGCCTTAAATTCAACGTGCGCGAGAAGATTCGAACTCCCGACCTTCTGGTCCGTAGCCAGACGCTCTATCCAGCTGAGCTACGCGCACATTACTGTGTTCCGTTTCTCTTGTGTCCCTCACAGCAAAATCTATTATAGCGTAGGTCCCCCTGGTTGTCAACAAGTTTTTTCAACTTTTTCAAACTTTTTCACTGGATTTTTTCCACTCTTTTTTCTCTCCAGCACATTTGCCACCATCGTGATCGCAAATGCACATCCCATTGCAACAATCATAGCCACTGCAAATGCCGGGCCTTTTCCTTCATTTGCCATAAACGGAGCAAGCACTGCCGGCACATAAGCGGTTCCTTTTACATTGAACAGTCCTACGATTGCTCCACCTACAGTTGCACTTGCCAGCGCTCCGGCAAAGACAATCTTGTTTGAGAACATGAATGGATAAGACGCCTCCACAAATGTTCCAAAACAGATATTGATAATGCATCCCGGAAGTGCTACAGCCGCCTCACCTTTCTGCTTCGGCAGAATAATATTGGCAAGTGTGATTCCTGCTGATACCATGACAAGTCCTGTCATATCAATAGCTCCAAGGAAACTAAATCCCATTTCTTCCATTTCCAACAGTACAATCGGAAGAATTGCCGCGTGGTAAACACCTCCAATAATTGCCGGCCAGATCAGAAGTCCTGCTACCGCCCCTGCAAGGAGGGCATTATAATCAATACACATGTTGATCAGAGAACAGATACCATTTCCAATCCATAATGCTATAGGTGCAATAAGGAATTTTCCCACCAATCCAGCTGCCAGTCCACCAAGACCTCCCGAAGCAATATTAACTGTCGTACCCGGCACATTGTGACGGAAACAGAACACACTGATATAGTAAGCAAGCACACCTGCCAGGATTCCGATGATCAGTCCTCCCAGGATTCCTCCATCCACCGCCAGAATGCCGGCTACAATACCTGCAACAACTCCCACCTCATCAAGACCGGAAACCTGCTTAGCTGCAATTGCACAAATAACGATTGGAATTGAATTTTTTTGCAAGTGCTGTCGTAAATGCAACGGCTCTTGTACGATTCGTTGTTCCTGTGGTTCCAGATGCTGACAGAACATTACATCCCATGTTCTGCGTGAGCGCGACACCACTTCCGCCCGTTCCGGCCATCGGAATCTTCGTTCTTGCGCAGGCTTCCATTGCCTGTCTGTTAGCCCCGTCCGGACTGGCACTGACGAACATTACACCGTCAATTTCACCGTCATCAATCTTCTTCGCAAGTTTTTCGTCCACCTTTTCCGCTTCTACATTAACCTCTGTTAAAGTCCCCTGAAATACTGCCTGTACTTCTGTTCCATTCCATGTATATAAAGTTGCCGGACTGTCCGATCCCACATTATCCAGACTGCCAGATGCCAGTACATACTGTACAAATGTGATCTCCATGTCTGCTGCCTTTGTCTGTCCGCAAATTTCTTTCATCATTGCCGGCAGATTGTTCCCACCTTGTTTATAAAGATTTCCACCACTGCTTCCTATAAACGCAATCTTTTTTCCCATTCCTTTATGTCCTTTCAGATTAAATCATACCATCACGCTGCCTCGCTAACATAGTAGCGCGCTAAAGCAATGAAATGAGCTTACCATTTTAGAATGCATTTGTAAAGAGGAAAATATTATGCTACTATAAATATCTGGATTATTAAAACTATTATTTTAACGCAACATGAAAAAGGAAGAAACACTATGACTAAAAAAATTGCTGTAATAAATGATTTATCCGGATTTGGCCGTTGCTCACTGACAGCCGCAATTTCCGTCATCTCAGCCATGGGAATTCAAGCCTGTCCACTTCCAACCGCAATTTTAACCGCGCAGACCGGATATCCGCACTATTACCTCGATGACTATACAGATAAAATGGATATTTACCGCCAGGAATGGCAGAAAATGGGACAGCATTTCGACGGTATCTACACCGGATTCGTCGCAAGCGAAGCACAAATTGATCAGATATTCCATTTCATAGATACATTTTATACATCAGATACATTTCTTCTCGTGGACCCGGTCATGGGAGACGATGGTATAAAGTACGATATGTTTACACCGAAGTTACTGGAAAAAATGAATGCGCTGGTCGGGGAAGCGGATATTATCACTCCTAATCTGACAGAGCTCTGCCTTCTGACTGATGCAGATTACGATGCAATCATAGATATTGCAGATACTCGTATTCTCATCGATGTGATTGGTGAATTAGTCTCCACACTTCTGCCACCGGATTCTGATAATTCAAATACATTGGACAGCAGGCAGACTTCCAAAAAAGAAAAAGAGATTATTGTAACCGGCATTCATTGTAAAAATGAACATGGGCAGAAAATGATGGGAAATCTATACGTTTCCAAAGACACTCGAAAATTATTCGCATTTCCACATGTCGGAGGCAGCTATTCCGGAACCGGAGACCTCTTCGCTTCCTGCATTGCAGCTGGAAAGTGTCGTGGCGATGGAATTCCAGAACTGATCCAGTTAGCCGGAACATTTTTAGAACAGGCGATCAAAGATTCCGCCGAAGAAAATGTACCTTATCCAGACGGAACAAACTATGAAAAATATTTGTATATGTTGATAAAAAAATAGAGTCCTGACACTCTGAAAAAAATTAGGCAGGTGTCGCCGTTAATCAAAGATGGGGACGTAACATATGTATATGCATACTTTTATTTTCTCAAATGTATAAAAAATTTTGCAAATTGTTTTTCTCTATGTTATAATGGCGTCATGCAGCGATGGTCGAGTTGGCTGATGGCATCTGCCTCGAAAGCAGAAGAACCGCAAGGTTCCGGGGGTTCAAATCCCTCTCGCTGCGTTTTCTTTTTTGGCAACGGATTTGGATACATAATCCAAATTCATTGCTTTTTTTGTTCTTTATAGTTCTTTCAAGAATGCCTCGGCATTCTTGCTGCGAGGTGCGCGTCATGCAATTACATAACATACTTCTACTGCGCACCTCTGCAATCCTGCCGGAGGTTATATCAGATTTTCATCAGATTTTCTTAAGAAATTTTAGAAACATTTCCATTTTCTGACACAAGGCATTCACAATTCTCCATTATAATGAACTTATCAATTGAAGAAGACGGTAGTCGTACTTGCAGAAAAGCCAGACATGGCAAATGTACACTATGCCCTCCAAAATGTCGGCTTACTGCTCACAATTAGGTATGATTACCGGACTTCGCCTAACAACAATTAAAATTTACATAGATAAAATGTTCAAACCCTTTTAAAAAAGAACCAGCACTTTCAATAGTGTTGGTTCTTTTTTTATTCCTGTCTTTTACTGCTCTCTGAATGTAATCTTTCCTGTAGAGGCATCCATGCCATCCACAATTGCAAGCGATTCCAGATGATATCCAAGATTACGAATCACTGTTCCCCCACTCTGGAAGCCTTTCTCAATCGCGATTCCGATTCCCTCTACAGTTCCTCCTGCAGCTTTCACGATCTGGATCAATCCCTGAAGTGCACAGCCATTTGCCAGAAAATCATCGATAATCAGTACATGATCGTCCTCACTTAAGAATTTCTTTGCAACGATTACCTGATTCTTGCATTTGTGGGTAAATGACTCGACTTCTGCCGTATACATCTCGCCTTCAATATTAATGCTTTTTGTTTTTTTAGCAAATACAACCGGGACCCCGAAATGCTGTGCTACAACACAGGCGATTCCGATTCCAGAGGCCTCAATAGTAAGAATCTTGTTAATTGGTCTGTCCGCAAATCTTTTCTTGAATTCAGCACCCATCTGATCAAATAATTCTATATCCATCTGATGATTCAGGAAACTGTCCACCTTTAAAACATTTCCCTCTTTTACGATTCCATCTTTTACAATTCTTTCCTCTAAAAAGTTCATCACAGATTACTCCTTTGTTCCATTTCAGTTCATTTGGAAATTATTATACTCCTTTTCTTCATGAAATGCATCAAAAATTTGTTTCTGTCGCTTATTTTATAAATTTCAAAAATATTTTAGAATTTTATTCTACTTTCAATGCATTCGGATATATTTTCTTAGGCCGGCCATCATCAAACTTTTGATCCATAGTTTTCTGCCAGCTATGTGTTGCTGCTGATACAGTCTCCAATAGCCAGCCCAAAAAACTGGTACAAAAAAGAGCCAGATTAATTCATATCCTGAGTATATATACTTCTCCTTTTCTTTCGTTTTCGTATTTGTCTGAAAATCCCCACTTCTACAAGTAGTAACTTCACATACGTCAAATCTGAACTTAAAAGAAATATTAGCATATTTCACTTTGGAAATCTATGTTCTGGCTCTCTCTTATTGTATATTCAGAGGTTTACATATATTTTTTCACGATTTCATGCATTTGGCCCCACTTTTTCTCCATATCGCTGACCAGCTTGAACTGTGTTCTGCACCGATCCAGATTATGTTCCTCGCGATGGATCTTGAAGTATGTATCTCCCTGCAGATAATCTGTCAGGAAACGCATACCACATTCAAATGTCATGACCTTTGCTCCCATCGGCAAAAGTTCCATCTCCCGTTTTGTCAGCTTGCCATTACAGCCTTCAATGAATCCTTTTGTAAACAGATCAAAAAGCTCCATACTGCATTCAACCTTAGACAGATCTTTTTCATCTTCCGCACCTGTACTTGCCCCGAAACGAATGGCGTCACCGAAATCATTCACAGCAAGTCCCGGCATAACAGTATCCAGATCTATCACGCAGATTGCCTTGCCTGTCTTATTGTCAATCATAATATTGTTAAGCTTTGTATCATTGTGTGTAACACGAAGCGGAATCTCTCCCTTTGCCTGAAGGTTTGAAAAACAGCATGCTACATCTTCATGGTCCAACACAAACTGAATTTCTTTCTTAACATCAGCCGCACGGCTCTTAATATCTGTTTCTACCGCTCTTTTAAAAACCTCAAATCTTGCCTTTGTGTCGTGAAATCCTTCAATTGTCTCAAACAATGTATCGGCCGGATAGTCTGCCAAAAGATTCTGGAAATTTCCAAATGCCATTGCTGCCTGATAGAACTGATCCGGATTCTCTACCTGATCATAACTGCTCGCATCTGTAATAAAAATATAGGATCTCCAGTAATCTCCAAACGAATCCTGATAATATGGTTTTCCATCCAGTGCCGGAATTACATTCAACGTTTCTCTGTCTGGATTTCCTCCTTTTTTTATAATTTTTTCGCGAAGATAGGAAGTCACTCCAAGAATATTCTCCATAAGCTCTACAGGGTTCTTGAATACATTTTTATTCATTTTTTGAAGAATGACCTTCAAAATCCCCATGCGTTTTACTTCAAATGTCAGCAAATATGTATCATTAATGTGTCCATTTCCAAATGGTACATCCTGGATCAGTCTTCCTTCATATTGAAAATGTGCAATTGCTTCTGCCTTCTGCGTTCTGACTACCTGTGTCATAATACTTCCTCCCGGTTTTATTCAAAAATCCTTCTACTTATTATTGACGTCTTTTATCACTTGATTATTGTAGTATAAATTTGTACAAAAATCTTTATCATATTTCACTCATAATTTATATTATCTGCTTCTATTTCTTGCAATTTTTAATATATACGTTATAATTATTTATAACATTTGTACAAAAAATACAATTGAGCAAAGGAGACTTTAACATGGCATACAATGGATTTTTACCGGAGAATGTAATCAACATCGGTAAAATATACAGTATTCATTATTTTGAATACATGAGTGATTTTTCATTCGAAGGTGAAAGCCACGATTTTTGGGAATTTATCTGTGTAGATAAAGGAGAAGTTGAAGTGACCGGCGGTGATAAGAAGTTTATTCTTCACAAAGGTGAAATTGCTTTTCATGAACCTAATGAATTTCATAATGTTACAGCTACTGGAACGATCGCACCGAATCTGATTGTTATCTCCTTTCAATGTGATGATAATGCTATATATTATTTTCGCAAAAAAATTTTGAAGATGGATGACGTAGAACGCAATCTTCTGGCAAGCATTATTTTTGAAGCCAGACATACCTTCCAATGCCGGCTGGACGATCCATATCTTCAGAATATGCCGCTTAAACAGCCACCTGACATCTTCGGCTCACAGCAAATGATTCGTCTGCTAATAGAACAGTTTTTAATCCACCTTGCAAGACGTTACTCAGCCTCTTACACCAGCGTTGTCCGTCCAAAAGACACTATGCCTGCAGCCAAATCAACAAAATCCAAAAATGACATTGAAGTCTACAGTCTGGTCACCGAATACATGAAAGAACATATTCGTTCTCATGTCACTATTGAACAGATTTGCAAAGACAACCTGGTCGGCAGATCACGACTGCAGAAGATATTCAAAAATCAATGTGGGCTTGGCATCATCGACTATTTTTCGAAGCTGAAGATCAACACTGCAAAAGAACTGATCCGATCCAGGCATATGAATTTTACACAGATTTCCGATTATCTTGGATATACTTCCATTCATTACTTCTCAAGACAATTCAAAAAAGAAACTGGAATGACACCGTCTGAATATGCATCTTCAATCAAGGCAATGTCAGAAGGGAAGTTTGAGGAAAATTAGTGGAAAATAAAACAGAACATTACTAAAAAGAAAAGGAATCTGTGTGCGAATCATCAGTTAATTTTTAATAGCTGGATTCGAAAACAGATTCCTTGCTTTATATAATATTCTTTTTATGTCTCTAACCTTTAATTCCTCCGGTAATTCCTCCGATCAATTTCTCTGACAGGAACAGATACAGGACAAATGTCGGTGCAAATACAATAATTACTGCTGCGAACATTCCAGCCCAGTTTCCGGTGTACTGCATGGACTGCAACATTCCATAAAGTCCTACGGCTACCGGACGTAATGCATCGTTGTTTGCAAAAATCAGTGACAGGAAATACTCATTCCAGATATTAATGAAATTGAATATTGTCACTGTTACCAGTCCGGACTGAGCCATCGGGAACATAATCTTCCAGAAAGCTTTTGCCGGAGGACATCCATCAAGAGCTGCTGCCTCTTCATATGTGCTGGAAATATTTGCAAAGAAAGTAAGTAGGAAAATCGTTGTATATGGAATATTAATTCCTACATACAAGAAGATCAAAGTTACCTTACTTGCTGCAACATTATTCAGAATTCCCAGATTTGCTACAACTCCAAACAATGGAAGAACGATCATCGTGATTGGAATACCCATCGCAGACACTAAACTTGTCTGGATAATTTTATTCCCGATAAATGTATATCTCGCAAGGACATATGCTGCCGGCGCACAGATCAGGATCAACAATACACAAGATACTACTGCATAAAGGAGGGAGTTTGTAAAGAATGTTGCAACTCCGCCACTTCCCCATGCCTGCACATAATTTTCAAAGTGTAGTCCCGACGGGAATTTCAATGCTTTTCCTGCAAAGATATCTGTTGTAGTAGAAAGACTGGCTGCTATGATCCATCCAAGTAACATGAATGTAAATGCCACCCATAAAATTACTATAATATATCCAGGAGCGAGCGCCATTTCATGTTTCCAGTCAATTTTCTTTTTCACTTTTATTTTTTTCTCTTCTGCCATCTTGCGTCTCCTCCTTTCTAAAATTCTAAGTCATCCTCTTTAATCAGTTTATTACAGATTGTAAAAATAACTACAATACAGATGCACAAGATAATACCGATTGCTGCTCCATATCCTGCATTTCTTTCTGTAACTGCATTTCCGGCTCCAAATGTCTGCATATACATGTACTGTACCGGGACAATAGTTGCCTCATCTGCTGTTACGGTTGAGAACATCTGAGACCACACAAAGAATGCCGCTGTACTTACTGACCACATCGTAATGTTCGTCTTAAATACTCCTTTTAATAAAGGAAGTGTCATATGCTGGAATTGCTGTGGCCTGTTGGCACCATCAATGGTTGCCGCTTCATATAGCTCCGGACTGATTCTCTCAATTCCACTCATCCAGATCAGCATGTGATATCCAATCATTCCAAAGCAATATGCAAATAACAATGCTCCAAATTTGTGATCTGTATCCAGCCATGCTGTCTCTGCCAGTTTATGCATACCGACCGCATCAAGAATAGATTTTAGTAATCCGAACTTAGAACTATATACATACTGTAACCACATAGTTGCAAGGGCTACTGCACTTACAAGGTTCGGAAGATAGATTACCGCACGAAAGAATTTCTTACCGCGGATTCCACTTGTCAGGATAACTCCAAACAGCAGAGAAACAGAAAGTACAATTGCTCCACCGATTGCCCAGATTTTAAACAGGTTCAGCATAGACTTTCTAAAAATTGCAGTTGCAAATAATTTCTCATAGTTCTGTATACCTACAAATGTCCACAAATCTGTTGTGTCTGTAACGGAATCAATTTTGAAGAAACTCATCATAATCGTCCGGACGATCGGGTATAAAAAAACAATGAGGAAGATGATAACTGCCGGCGCCAGGAAGCCTACGATCATTTTCTTATTATTTTTCATCTCATTTCCTCCTTCTCGCATAATCTCAGCCATCTGCCTCATTCTTTTTTCAGATGTCCTGCGACCGTTTTCCTAAAAGAAATATGGCGGCGATGCCATAACCGCCCCGCCACCATATTATAATATGCATCTTATTTGATTATCTCAAATGACTTATTTTCCTGCTGCTTTTTTCATTGCAGAAATGAATCCTGCTGCATCTAATTTACCAGCTGCGAGCTCAAGTGCGCTTGTCTTTAATGTACCAGTCAGGTCATTGTTGCTCTCTGCGCCTGCTGCCCAGTCATAGTATGTTGTTGTTGCATCAAATCCAGCTTTTACTTCTGCAAGCTCTGTTGGCCATGCATCAGAATTTGCTTTGTCAGTTGGGATACAAAGAGCTTCTGTTGTCATCTCTTTGTCATAATCACCTGTTGTGATATAAGTAATCAGCTCAAATGCTTCGTCAGCCATCTTGGAATCTTTATTGATTGCAAATACCTGATTAGCAATGTTGTTAGCTGTATTGTCATCTGTTCCGTTCGGAACTGATGGATAGTTGAAATATCCCCACTCAAGATCCTCAGCTACAGAAGCTTTTGCTTCATTTGGAAGCCATGATCCGCAGATAACGATTGCTGCATCTCCAGGAGCAAATTCCTGATTCTGTCCTGCTGGATATACATTTGTCGCAATGTTCTTTGAGAAGTAACCTTTCTTAGCGAAATCTGCAAAACTCTGAGCTGCTGCAAGAACTCTCTCATCATCCCATGTTACGTTCTGACCATTTACTTCTTCTCCTGTTACAAGAGATTTTACTCCATCCTGTCCAATATATCTTGCAAGATGATATCCGATAAATGATGTCATATAAGCATCGTCTGCTGTGATTGGTGTAATACCAGCGTCTTTTAATTTAGCGCATGCTGCATCTAACTCATCCCATGTTGTAGGAACTTCTTTGATACCAGCTTTATCAAATAATGTCTTATTGTAAAAGAATCCGAAGATTGATGGCTGATATGGGATTGAATGAAGTGTTCCATCCTCATATGCTGCACGTGCAATTTTGAATAATGTCTCGTTTCCGTGCTCTGACTCGTAATCTTTTGCCACATCCTCGAGATCTAACAGATATTTTCCCCAAGATCCGTTTACACGGTTTACATCTTCATCGAACAGGTCGATGGTCTGCTTTGCATCGAGTGCAGGCTGAAGACCTTCACGCTGTCCGGAACGTCCCTTGAACTGAACGTCTACTTCTACACCTGTATCTTCTGTATACTTTGCAATCGCATCCTGGATTACTTTCGCCTGTGGCTCATCTTTACTCCACATAGCCCAGTATACAAGTTTCTTGCCATCTCCTCCAGATGACTTGGAATCGTTGGAACTTCCGCCACATCCAACTAACATGGTCGCAACCATTGCCGCACATAAAAGTGCACTGATTACTTTCTTTTTCATTCTTTTTCCTCCTATACCATTTTGGTAAATCGTTTTTAGTAATTTTGCAATTACTCTTTTCCCGTTGGATTCATTATGTCACAATTTCGCACAATAATCTTTATCCTAAAGTTTCATTAATTTGCACAATCTGCTCTAAAATGCTATTTTCAGCAAAATAACGGGCTGTTTTTTGTACACATTGTATAAATTAATATTTTCACAATCTTGTTATTTATTCTACATTACACAAATCATTAAGACCTATTATCGATTTTCATCTGATTATTTTATCCCTGATTCTTTATATCAGAGATAATGCTGCTTCATCTCCCACCAAAATAACATCATTATGCATCTGAAGGATTGATGCCGGCACACCTGGAATTACCGGTCCGAAAAATGCTTTCTTTACAATCTCTGCTTTGTCTTCCCCACTTACTACAACAAGAATCTTCTTTGCCTGCATAATTGTCTTTATCCCCATGGTATAAGCCTGTCTTGGAACATCCGTCGCCGAAGCAAAAAATCTTTTATTTGCCTCAATAGTACTCTCCTGAAGGTCCACACAATGTGTCCCCGTCTCAAATGCCTGTCCTGGCTCATTAAATCCAATATGTCCATTATGTCCCATTCCAAGAAGCTGAAGATCTACGCCTCCAAGGCTTCTGATCAGTTCCTCATAACGTTCACATTCTTTTTTACTGTCTGGTTCCATTCCATTGGGCAAATGTGTGTGTCTCTCCTGAATATTCACCTGATCGAACAGATGCTGATGCATAAAGTAATAATAGCTCTGTTCATTGGTTCCCGGCAGTCCTTTATATTCGTCCAGATTGACACTTGTCACCTCTGAAAAATCCAAGTCTCCTTTTTTGTACCAGTCTACCAGCTGACTGTAAGTTCCTATTGGCGTAGAGCCAGTTGCCAGTCCAAGTACACTGTTTGGTTTCAAAATGATCTGCGCAGAAATTATATTGGCTGCTTTTCTGCTCATATCCTTGTAATCTTTTGCTCTGTACACTCTCATAACATTTCCTCCATTTTTATAGACACTTTTTTTAATTCACTTTAAAATTATAGTAGTGTGGCAAATGCCCTTTTCCCCCGTACACTTTTTCGTGAAGGCTCTCCCAGATTGACTGGATATCGCTATCTCCTTCCCGGATATCTGACACATCAATTCCATCGCCGTCATTCAGCAAATGATACGCCTCTTCATTTCTTTCTAATTTTTCAAGTGCTGCTACATAATAATATTGAATTCGTCCGTTCTTCTGATTTTCTGCGGTCTGTTTTTTATATTCTTCATCAATTTCCTTGTAAGCCCCACATTTTTCCAGAATCTTAAACCCTTCCTTCTGATAAGAGAGTCTCTCTCTTTGAAGCGCCATTCCTTCCATAATAAACTGTTTTGCCTTCTCAGGATCCGATTTCAGATACAGACACGCCAGTCCATGATATGCCCATGCATTGGATGCAAGATCAACCGATCTTACAAATTCATCTCTTGCCTCTTCTTTTCTTCCGGCAATCAGATAGCTGATACCAAGCTGATAATGTGCATACCAGTTCGCGGCATTGGACGCATCTTTTCCAACTGTTTTCTCTTCCAGATATGTCAGGAATTTCTCTCCATTCCAGAACTCGTCCGGCTCATCTTCTGGATTTGGCATATGTAGAATACCTGTTTCAAAGAAATGTTTCCACTTCTTTAATGTTTCTGACTGATTCACAAATTCCAGATGGCCAGTTCTTTTTGTTTTTGGTGCAAATGTTCCATATCCGCTTCCTGCCTGGACTAGCTTTGCCTGCTTCTTTGCAAGTCCTTTTGTCTCTTCCAGACGTTTCTCAAGTTTCTCAATCTCCTGATTTGCCTTCAGTTCCTCTGTCACCTTCTCGTAACGCCATTCATGGGACTGTTCACATGCACCTGCACCAAGATCCACTGCTCCGTAGCGTTCCATCCATTCCCATGCAGTGTGTGGTGCCATCGGAATACAGCCATACTGTGTCTTTCCAAGTCCTGCCTGGATCTCTACATAACGTCCTGCATCATCTGTCAGGAACTCCTGCCAACGATCGGAAGCATCAATATTTCCCCATGAAAATAGCTTCCTTCCCTGTAATCTTGGTGTTGAAAATTGCAAAAGTCCATATCCATCTGGCGCAATATTGGCAATATATTTTGGTTCTTCTTTCGGAATATGGAAGAAATAATCTATACTGGTCGGAATCTTCTTATAATCTGTTACATCAATTCCATTAACAAACGGAATCTCTACTTTAAAACCATTCGTCCCTACCGCTGTAAATGCTTCCTTTGCCGGTACGACAAGGCGTCCCCCTTCATACTCCGGTACTGCCATGTTACTCCACCAGTACATTGGAATAACCTGATTGCTGTCATTAACAATTCTCATTCTGCAGTTCAGATACGGACAAGCCTCCTCCAGCCAGAAATCCATCTGCCAGATAACTCCCCGGATTCGCTCATATTCATACATACGAAGTACCGGATCACCTTCATCTGTCTGCGTCTTTGCTACATAAAGCGGCTCCGTCGTCAATGGATTATGGCCGATAATTCCAAGATTCCACTCGACACCTCCGGAAAACCATGCATTTCTAATAGCAAGGTTGCTAAATCTGAGCACATCATTCGTGTAAAGAAGATTCTTTCCTGTTTTCTTATCCCACAGCTCCCACAATCTTCCACCATATTCCGTAAGAAATACTGCCTTCAAATACTCGTTTTCCAGAACCGCCGTCTTTACATCTTTCTCATGCAGCTCTCTTGTATATCCATTAAGCTGACGATATGGAAACGCACTATTTACTTTGCCATATCCTTCATAAATCTCATCATCCTCGTCCAGATTAAACACAAGCGAATTCTGAGTTGTCAGTTCCCCAAAAAGATCCGGTACTGAAGACTCATCCCCCAGTTCTGCAACTTTCATACGCTTTGTCTCAAATACTAGCCTTGTCATAATATACCTCCCACTTCTTATAATTTTATCCCTCAACAGGCCTTCTAACATGCACTTTCAAGATGTCTTTAGCATCTCTTTCACTTTTTTCTATTGATATAATAAAATTTTCTCTATCATATCTTCCATCATGGCATAGAACGATTGTATAATCTTTACACAATCTACACCTTTTTTTGCCATATCTGCGTCAACATACACAAAATCATAGCAGTATGCAAAACAAATCCATATGGAGACAGAATTCCAGATATATAAAAATGCCGCTATCTGCTGCGCCACTTATATTCACATGATTATGTAAACTCACCTGCAAGCAGGTTCAAACAGTACATAATCATGTGAGCTATGCTCGCAGATATAACGGCATTTTCATAATTATCTGAGAATCTCTGTCTCCATCTAAATCTGTAATGTTGCTCACTACTATAATTTAACTAACTCTCAAGTTATTAAATAATATTTTTTACTTAGCATCACCTACAAAATCCGTCACTGACACTTCCTCCGAATCTTTGATAACTCAATTTTTTTCAATTTACTTTCTGAATCTTGTTCTAAAGCGACGCAGCAGATATCGATATTTATACATATCTGAAATCCTGCCTCGAATAATTCACTATATTATAACAACAAATGTTATTACACAGCCTGGAACTGACTGTTATACAACTTATTATAAAATCCTCCTTGTGCCAGCAGTTCTTCGTGTGTTCCCTGCTCGATGATTTTTCCGTCTTTCATAACGAGAATAAGGGATGCATTCCGGATTGTAGAAAGCCGGTGTGCTACGATAAAGCTTGTACGTCCCTTCATTAATTTGTCAAATGCTTCCTGAATCTGCTGCTCTGTTCTTGTATCAATACTTGATGTGGCCTCATCAAGTATCAGCATTGGCGGCAGGCAAAGCATAACTCTTGTAATACATAGAAGTTGCTTCTGTCCCTGGCTGATACTGTCTTCATGAAGCACTGTATCCAATCCTTTTGGAAGACGCTCGATAAATTCCCAGCTATGTGCTTCTTTTGCTACACGGATAATGTCTTCATCTGTGGCATCTGGTTTTCCAAATGCGATATTTTCCCGGACTGTTCCATCTTTGATCCAAGTCTCCTGTAGCACCATTCCATAGGAACTGCGAAGTGCATGGCGGCTGAGTCCGTCAATTGACTTGCCGTCAATTTTAATGTTTCCTTGATTCACATCATAAAAGCGCATCAGCAGATTGATAAATGTCGTTTTTCCACAGCCGGTCGGTCCTACAATGGCAATCCGCATACCGGGATCTACTTCCAGATTAAAATCTTCAATCAGGCGGTGATTCTTATCATAACTGAAGTCTACATGGCTGATGGACACATTTCCTTTCACTTCGTTGATTGTTCCTTCCACGTCTGGGGATTCTTCTTCTTCCTCCAGAAGATCAAAAATACGGTTCGCACACGCCAGCGCATTTTGCATCTCTGTAATGACAGAACTAATGTCATTGAACGGTTTCATATACTGGTTCGCATAAGACAATAATACTGACAAGCCTCCAACTGTCAGCGCTCCGCCTGGTATCATAAATGCTCCTACAAGGGCAACACCTGCATAGATAACATTATTTACGAAACGCGTAGACGGGTTTGTCAAACTGCTGTAGAAAACTGCTTTCTGACTGTATTTTTGTAAATCTGCATTGATCTGTGCAAATCGCTCTGACGCTTTTTCTTCATATCCGAATGCTTTGACTACTTTTTGGTTTCCAATCATTTCATCAATGAGTGCCGTCTGATTTCCTCGAGTCTCACTTTGCTTATGAAACATTTCAAATGATCTGGAAGAAATAAATCTAGCAATTAAGAAACTCATTGGTGTCAACACAATGACCAGAAGTGTGATCCAGAAATTCTTGGAAAACATAAAAATCAAAGTTACAACAATCGTTACAATTCCGGAAAACAACTGGGTAAATCCAAGTAAGATTCCATCAGACAAAATATCTGTATCTGCAATGATCCGGCTTACAATATCTCCGGAACTGTGACGGTCCAGATAAGACAGGGGTAACCGCTGAATATGACGGATTGCCTGGGAACGGATATCCTGTACAATATGATAAGTCATGTGGTTATTAATCATATTCATAACCCAGGTTGCCAGCGCTGATATTGCCACTAATACAAGAATTTCTCTTAATAATACCCACATAGCATCAAAATGAACCTGATGCTCTGCAACAATCTGATCAATGGCATCTCCGAACAGGATCGGCACATATAATTGTAATATTACTGAAACGGTTGCAAGCAACACGCTCAGCACAAGAAATATTTTATATTTTCCAATGAATTTTAAAATCTTCTTCATCTTCTATGCCTCTCCTTTCTCATCATAATTTATTTTTTCTCTTAATTTTTCTTCCGGGAATTGTGAATAATAAATTTCCTGGTAAACTTCACAATTTTTCATCAGTTCTTCATGCGTTCCCTGTCCAGCCAATTCTCCATTTCCAAGAACAAGTATTTTATCTGCCTGCTTAATTCCAGCTACACGCTGAGATACAAGAAATGTTGTCATCTTGCCTTCCAGACCATGAATTGCTTTTCGAAGCGCTGCATCTGTTGCAAAATCAAGAGCGCTCGCACTATCATCTAAAATTAATATCTCCGGTTTCTTAACTAAGGCTCTTGCAATGGTAAGCCTCTGTTTCTGTCCACCAGACAGATTACGTCCATTCTGCTCCAACTGGAAATCCAGCTTTCCCATCTTTCCTTCTACCACTTCTTTTGCCTGGGCAATTTCAATTGCTTTCCAGATGTCCTCATCTGTGGCGTTCTCGTCACCCCATTTCAGATTGTCACGGATACTTCCCTGGAACAGTACACTTCTCTGCTGAACAATTCCGACTTTCTCACCGATAGATTTTCTTGTGTATTCTGTAACATTTTCTCCGTCCATATAGACCTGTCCGTCCTGCGGATCGTAGAATCTTGGGATCAAAGATACCAGTGTTGATTTACCACTTCCGGTTCCTCCGATAATACCAATCGTTTCTCCCGGCATCGCCTGGAAACTGATATCCTTAAGACTCGGTGCTCCCGCGCCCGCATAAGTAAATGTGACATGATCAAATTTAACTGCAGGTGTATGATTCTGCTTTTCCTCTTTCTGACGCATCTCATCGTTTACATATGTCATACTGGACTTCACTGCCAAAATTCCTGCCACACGGTCTGCGCACGCCATTGATTTGTTCAATGTAATGATCAGTGATGCTAATTTGATCAATTCAACAATTATCTGAAGCATATAGTTGTAAAGAGCAACCACTTCACCTTGCTGCATATTTCCCATATTAACCTGAATACCAGCACGGTCAATCAAAATAATTGTTGCAATATTAATCAGCACATAAGTCACTGGATTTAAAAGTGCTGAAATCCTTCCGACAAAAAGGTTCAATCTCGTCAGTTCCCGGCTGCTGTCTTCAAATTCTTCTACAGATTGCTCTTCTCTGCAAAATGCACGGATCACACGGACACCTGTTAAATTTTCTCTTGTCAGTCCTGTCACCTGGTCCAGTCCATTTTGCACTTTCTTAAATAATGGAATGCTGACCAGCATAATGGAAAATACAACAACGAACAATACCGGAATCGCAATCACAAATATCCATGCACATTTTACATTGATTGTAAATGCCATGACCATGGAGCCAAGTACGACAAATGGACTTCGAAGCAGAAGTCTCAGACCCAGATTCAATCCATTCTGAACCTGATTCACATCATCTGTCAAACGTGTGATCAAGGTATCAGTTCCCATGGTATCTAATTCTGTAAATGACAATGACTGAATATGATCAAACATTGCCTGTCTTAATTTTGCCGCAAATCCACAGCTTGCCTTCGCAGCAAAAAACTGTGCGGTAAAACTGCAGGCAAGTCCGACTCCCGCCATTAAGATCAATACAAAAAACATCTGAACCACATAACTTCGGTTATCCTGTGCGACACCGACATCAATAATCTGTGCCACAACTACCGGAACTAAAAGGTCAAAAACAACCTCCAGAAGCTTAAAAAGCGGTGCCAGAATACTTTCTTTTTTGTACTCTTTTAGATAAACTGCCAAACTTTTCATGTCTCTATTTTCCTCTCTCTTCCTGTTTCACGAATCTATGCCTATTATAACGCATATTCAGTAATATGCATAATATTCCTTTTATTGCTTTGTAATATATTTTTTATATTGCATTTGTAATACCTTCATTATAATATAGTGTTACATACGTTTTGGAAGCTTTCAAGAAATGGAGATGGATTATGGAACTTAGACAATTAGAATACTTTAGACAAATTGCAGATACACATAGCTTTAATGAAGCAGCCAGACATTTAAATATGTCACAGCCTCCTCTCAGCTATCAGATTCACCAATTAGAAGAAGAACTGGGCGTACAACTTTTTGAGCGGACAAGCAAAGGAGTTATTCTGACAAATGCCGGCGAAATCTTATACGAGCGCGCCGGAAATTTGCTTGATTATGCAGATTCTGCAAAGCTTGAAGTTACAAAAGCCGGAAAAAAGCGAGTTCTTCGTATCGGAATGACCTCAACAACAACTGCTGTAATGATGCCATTTATCTCTACATTTGCCAAAAAATATCCTGACGTAAACTTCGAAGTAAGGGACGGAAGTACCTATACATTATATAGTTATCTTATGGATGGAATTATCGATATCTCCGTTGCACGTACCCCGCTTCAGTTAAACAAAGTAAACTCTTTTACTTTATGTTCTGAGCCAATGATTGCTGTGTCAAACTTTTCAGCAAATCTCCAATCTTCTAATGCTGTCCCTGTCACAAATAATACTGCTACAAATTCAAATAGCAAAATGCTTTCTTCAAAAATAATACAGCTAAACGACCTGTCAAAACATCCATTGATTCTTTATCGCAGATATGAACGATTAATTCTTGATACATTTCATGCAAAAAATCTTGATCCTGAAATATTCTGTCTCTGTGATGACGCAAAAAGTGCTTTGCTCTGGGCTAAAGATGGACTCGCAACTGCCATTTTCCCCAAATCAATGCAGTCATTGTGTACAGGACTTCGAATTTATGAAATTGATGAACCTACTCTTATAACACAAATTGTATTAATCTGGAAAAAAGAAAAGAAACTTTCTCCTATCGTACAAGAATTTTTAGATGTATGCCAAAAATAATAAATATATTTTTGTTCCTGTCAGTAAGTTCTCTGATTTTATTCTTCATCTTAGCTACTGACTTTGGAAGTATTCTAAATCTGCATTTTCCTTTGTATCTATAAAAGGTATATCCAAGGTATTTGACCTTGCTAATGTGAGACACCTCTGTTTTCTTCCTATTTACTTTCAGAAAAAGTTTTCCTTCAATAAACGGGCTGATTTTTTTCAAGGTTCTTTCCGCATTCTTCCTGCTCTCACAAAAAATCATCCAATAGTCTGCATATCGGACAAATCTATGTTCTCTACGCTCAAGTCCCTTGTCCAATCTATTACTGATACTGACTTATGGTTCGCTACACTTGGCTATAAATACCCATGACTGGACTTGCACCAGCAAGATTAGTGCCATGCTCGACACACAAAACAACCGGTACAGTAGAATACATTGATTCACTGTACCGGTATATTGGCATTGATGATACCGAAATTACACTGGCATCCATTACAGAAATAGAAGCTTATATTCTAGCATCAAGGATTTTCTAAATAAACTATCCTCTAATCCCCTGGCATAAAAACCATATCGAGCTATATTAAATACAGTTTATTTTCTCTTTTATTTAATTCAATAGATAAAAAATATTTTTGAGATATTCATTTTCACAACCCACGAATTAAAGGCATGTAAACCCACCATCAATTACCAACGTAGTTCCAGTTACAAAAGAAGACTCTTCCGTTGCAAGAAATAAAGCCCCTTTAGCTACTTCCTCAGGTGTTGCTATTCTTCCCATTGGATACTTTTCCAATGTCTCTTTCCACCCTTCTGGATTCACCTTTGCCTCTGCAAAAACATCTTTATTTATAACGGTATCATCTACCAACGCCGGGCACAAACAATTTGCTCGGATATTATCCTTTGCATAATCTACGGCTATATTTTTTGTCAAAAACAAAACAGCTGCTTTTGTTGCATTATAAACACCCGTACTATACTGCGCAACCATAGCCGATGCAGAAGATGTCGAAATAATCACTCCACCTCCATTTTCTTTCATATGAGGAATACACTCTTTCGCCACAAGAAACTGACCCTTAACATTCACATCAAACATCTCGTCAAACTGCTCTTCTGTAACATCCGCCACTTTGCAAAAACAATTAACAATTCCTGCATTATTTACCAAGACATCAATTTTCCCATATTTTTCTATTGTATTATTAATCAATACTTCTACATCTTTTCTATCTGCAACCTGCGTCGGAACAGCAATTGCTTTTCCCCCTAAAGCAACAATATCTTCGGCTGTTTTTTTACAAGAATTTTCATGTAATGATGCACAAACTACTTTAGCCCCCTCTTCTGCAAACAGCAATGCAATTGCACGACCAATACCGGTTCCCGCTCCTGTAACAATTGCCACTTTATCTTTTAATTTTAAGCTCATATAAAAGCATCTCCTTTCAATTCCATCCTATGTTAGTCCTGGTATTAACACGTTAACACAATACAATGATGTTCTAGCAGTAATATATAATGTAGTTAAATCTCTCCCTCCAAATACAATATTAGATGCTGTTTCTTTATCCGGCATTTTGATAATCCCCAAATATTCACCTTCTTGATTAAATATTTGAATTCCCGTGTATGTAGTCACGTAAATATTTCCCATAACATCTACTTTCATACCATCTGCCTCACCAAAATGCTGCACATATGGCAAATTTTCTATATGCTCTGGAGGTATCAATTTACAAAAAACTTTACCATTTTTTAATGTTCCATCCTTTTCCACTTCATAACGCCAAATATTAATACTCCCAGTATCATCAATATATAAATATTTTTCATCTGGCGATAAAGCTAAACCATTCGGTTTTATGCTATCATTTGCAACTCTTATTGTTTGACCTTTATCAGAACAATAATATGTCGCTTCTGTATCTTGAGTTTTAGGTCCATAAGTAAAAAATGGATCTGTGATATAATATCCCCCCTTACTATCAAATATCACATCATTTGTTGCATTATAAGCTTTATTATTATAACCTTTAGAAATCGTTCGAACCTGTTTTCCCGTCAGCGGATTTATCTCCTCAATACTTCCGCTATCCATCTTACAAATCACAAGATTCCCCTCTAAATTTAAACACATTCCATTCGCATAACCAGAATCTTCAAAAACACTCTTAAACAATGCATTTTCAGCCATCATATACACCTTTGAAGCCAAAGGATCTGTAAAATATAATATCTCTTTGTCTTTATCCCAGACCGGTCCTTCCAAGAAAACAAAATCTTCTTTATTAATTTTTTTAACTTCATAATTATCGGGTAATATTTCCGTTATACTTTTCGTAAGTTTCACCAAAACCCCACCTCTCTTTTAAAAAGAATACTTTTCTACTATTTTCATATCAATCTCAATACCAAATCCTGGATTATCATTCATAAATAACTTCCCATTTTTATACTCTATTGGTTTTTCCACTATGTCCTCTTTTAACAATAACGGTCCTACCAATTCTGTTGCCATTGTAATTTCCGGTAATGCACTAAATAAGTGTGCACTTGCCATTGTTCCTAATCCCAATTCCAGATTACTTCCCGCAAATGGATTTTGTCCTGCTGCTTGCGCAATCGAAGCTATTTTTCTAGAAGTAATAATTCCTCCATCTCTCGATATTTTGATATTAACTCGATCCGCTGCATCCATTTTGGCAACACGCATTGTATCTTTTGGTGTAAGAATACATTCATCTGCAACAATCGGGATTGATATATGTTCCTTGACAAATTTTAGTCCCTCAAAATCCCATGCTGGAACTGGTTGTTCAATATGATCTGGATTATATTTTGAAAATTTATCAATCACATTTATTGCTTCTTTTGCATCCCAGGCTTCATTACCATCTAATCTAATTATCGCATCTTTTCCTACAATATTTCTTAAAACTGATAAATTCTCCACATCTTTTTTTACGTCTGTACCTACTTTTAACTTAAAATTTGTATATCCTTCATCAAAATATTTTCCCGCCTCTTTTTCAATATCTTTTGGAGTTTTTGCACTCAAAACCCAACAAACTGATAATGGTTCTCCCGTTCCTCCCAACAACTTATAAACTGGCATGTTATATATTTTTCCCACCAAATCATGTAATGCAAAATCAACAGCACATTTTGCATACCTAGAGCCTTTTACAGATGTGCTTAATTTTTCCATCAAATAAGCAATATTGGTCGGTTCTTCCCCCATTAACAGTGGTTTAAAATAATTATTTACAACAAAAACCACATCCGCTTGACTGCCTTCATCATAAATAGGTATTGTAGATGCTTCTCCCCAACCGAATTCACCATTATCACAAATTATTTTTACCAATACAAAATCTGCAGTATCTCTTACTCCATAAGCTGCTTTAAAAGTATGAAGCAATGGGACTCTTACTGGATACGTTTCTACATTAGCAATCTTCATTTAACAATTCTCCTTTCTGTATAACTTCGATTAATCTTAATGATTTTTTTATTATTGCTTCAAAAATAATTTCCCCAAATTCTCGAGACCCCTTTTTAGGATCACCAATATGTCCCCATTCCGATAATTCATCGTAAGGAATATACATTGAAATTTTATTTGACGCAAACATTGCCGGGCTCCAAAAACTTCCTCCTTTTACATTATTAGCCGGTGGAAGCTTATCCTGTCTTACATTTTCAGAATCTAAATATAGTTGTAATGATGTTTCCATTTCACAAGCATGACTAATTCCTCCAAATTCAGATTTTCTATATTTTTGAATTTCCTCACTAATCAAACTCCAATACGTAAGCGCTGCAAATGTCCCCCCATATTTATAAGAAGCTTTAGTTAACGCTTCATTTACAGCAACCATATTCCCACCATGGCTATTAACAACCAAAACTTTTCGAATACCACTTCTGGCAAGACTATCTAAAACATCAAACAAAAATGCCGACATTGTATCATGTTTTAACGTTAAAGATCCTGCAAACTTCATATGATGTTCTGAAATACCACACCATACAGACGGAAGCATTGCACAAGGGATTTCACTATTCCTTACAATTTCTTCACATATCCTTTCAGCAATTACCTTGTCTGTATTTAATGCCAAATGCGGTCCATGTTGTTCATATGCTCCTACTGGTATCAAAACAACTGGATCTCTTTTTATCAATTCTTCTAGCTCATACGTTGTATAACTACCCCAATATATTCTATCCATATCATTCCATCCTCTCTAACATATTATCCTTTTACTGCTCCCATTGTAAGACCACGAATAAGATACTTTTTCATCGAAAGCGCAAACACTGTTGGAACCGCAGCCCCTAATGTTGATGCCGCAGCTAATTCGCCCCACAAAATACGTTTTGATCCAAAGAAAGAAGTTAAGTGTACTGTAAATGTTTTTGCCATATTCTGCGTTAATATTGACGCAAAGAAAAACTCATTCCAACTAAAAATAAAAATCAAAATTGCTGTTGCAACAAGTCCTCCACGGGCTATCGGTACTGCAAACTTAATAAAAGCTCCAAACCTTGTAACACCATCAACCATTGCCGATTCTTCAATTTCCTTTGGTACATCCTCAAAAAAACTTCTAGATAACCAAATTGCAAGCGCAAGATTGGAAAAAACATATACTACAACCAATCCTACTGTACTATCAATTAATCCTATGGAAACCATCAACAAATAAATAGGCACTGCAAATGTTACCGCTGGTGCCATACGTGTTGTAAGAATCATAAAAAACCATGTATCTTTTTTCTTCATTTTTAATCTTGCAAATGCATATCCCGCCATAGCACCAATTGGCATCGTTATTATTACTGTTGCAAAACTTGTAATCACACTGTTAAAAAGATACTTAGGATATTGATCTTCCATTAATACTGTTCGATAGTTTTCCAATGATGGTTTAAAAAATCCCAATAAATCTGTTGAAAATACATCAATCGATGATTTTAAAGATGTTGTGACCAACCAATATAACGGAAACAAACTAATTATTGAAAAAATAATTAACATAATATGTATAAACACTCTACTTATATTTTTCTTTCTTTTCATATCTCGCTCACCTCACTTTGAAAAATGCCTGTTTTTCCAATAATCACTTTTGCTATAAACATAATAAAATATAAAGTGAAAATTCCTAATGTCGCTGCATATCCCATTTCAAACCAGTTGAATCCTACCTTTGAAATATAAATATTCAACGTTTCCGAAGCTGATCCTGGTCCTCCCGCCGTTATTAACTGGATAATTTCATACACTTTCAATGCATCCATAGAACGTAATACAATTACGATAACCGTAAATTTTTTTAATACAGGAAATGTAATATGCGTAAAAATTTGCCATTCTGTCGCTCCATCTATTTTAGCAGCTTCATAATATGCTTCTGACTGGCTTTCAATTCCTGCCAAAAGAATTAAAATTGCAAGCGGTGTTCCTAACCAAATGTCTACTGCTAGTGTCGAAAATAATGCAATAGAGGGGTTCCCTAAAAAATCAATATTAGACACGCCAAAAAAATTCAAAAAATGATTTATAATTCCAAGATTATAATTGTACATAAATTTAAAATTAAGTGCCGTTATCGTAGGAGCTATAATCATAGGAATTAAAAAAATTATTCTATATGCATTCCTCGCTATATTTATTTTATTCAGAAGTACCGCTATTACTAATCCTAATAAATAACTAAATCCAACACTTAATACTACAAAAATCACCGTACGTCCTAACGCTTGCCAAAATCTCGCCTCTGTGAACATACGAATATAATTGTTTATTCCAATAAATTCCTTTTCCCCAATTTCAGTCATATTATAAGAAGTAAAACTATTAATTATACCTTGAACAGTTGGATAAACCCCTATAACCAAAAATACTAAAAGTGCTGGAAGAGTCATAACTCTCATAAACGTCTTTTCTCGCATATTTCATCCTCCAAACTACAAAAATAATGAATTCTATTATAGGTGGAACTCTACTCAATAGTTCCACCTACGTTTTTTCACTTGAATCATTTCTCTACTTCATTACATCTTCTACCGCAATCTGAGCATTTTCCAATGCTTCTTCAACTGTTAAATCCCCTGCAATTGCCAAAGAAATTTGTTGCTGAAATGCTTCTGCTACTTTATCGAATTTTTCCGTTGCCGGCCAATATGAATTGTCAATAGATTTCATAATTTCCGGTAATTTTTCCGTGAAGAATCCAATCTGATCTGTTTTACTCTTATAACTATCCATCTCATAGATCCGATTATCAGGAAAGTCAAAACGAATACCTTTTTCCACTTCTTTTTCTATTACTTCAAGACTGTTTCTCCACTGTAAAAATAACCATGCGGCATCTTTATTTTTAGAAAAAGCACTAATCCCCAGTCCTTCTCCATACATCCACTGTGCTTCATTTCCACTTGGGCCAGTAATAATTGTACAATCAATTTTATCAGCAACTGAAGAAACATTTGTACTCGCATATGTACTTACAAATCCATTCATATCATAGTTCATTGCTGCTTTTCCCTGACGAAACAATTCCGACATAGTGTCCCATCCCATTGCCGCACTATCTTCTGGCGCATATTCACTCATTAATTCGACAAAATCCCCCATTGCATCACTCATCTTTGGAGTATTACAAGTTACATTTCCATTTAGGTCTAATACACTTGCACCATATGCCCATGCCCAACCTGCTGATGTTCCAAAACTTCCACTAGATGAATCACCGCGTGCGACAAATGGATAAATATCTGGCTCCTTTTCTCTCAAAATCTTAGCTGCCTCCAAAACATCCTCTGTTGTCTTTGGAACAGGTATACCATGTTTTTCAAATAAATCTTTTCTATAGATTAAAACACCTCCTGTACAAGAAACACATTCCGAATAAAGAGTTCCGTTTTCATCTTTAAACATATTCAATGCACTTTCCGGTGCATTAGAAAGAGAATTCCATTCTTTGTCAGCTTTATTTTCATTATAGTCATTCAATGGTTCCAACCATCCTGTTTTTATATATTCTGGCATATACCAAAACTGTGTTGCGACTACGTCATAATTTCCTTTCTTTGAATTACAATCTAAGATAAACTTATTCCGCAATGTAGGTTCATCATAAATTTCAACATTTAAAGTAATTCCTGTTTTTTCTTCAAATTCATCTTTAAACTCAGTAATTGCTTCTGTTTCATACCCTGTTTTTAAGAGAACATTCAATGTTGTTCCTTCATACTTTTTTCTAGAATCTTCTTTTGAACCTGCATCTTCATTCTTATTACTTGAGCTAGAACACCCAGCCAATAAACCCACCAATAAAACTAATGTAATAAATGTACTTAATATTTTCTTCATATCCTTTCTCTCCTTATTTTTAAAAAATAATTTAGCTACATACATCAACAAACCATTCACAAAAATACTACAATTATCCTTCTTCATAACACAGAACTTTTCTGACAGATACTCAACTAATTTCAGTTTGGCCAAACTTTTTTATTGATTTTATAGCATATATATAACACTTTTTGTTTTATTTGTAAATATAATACTTGCAAATTTTCTCATTATTCATATTTTATTTTTTGATAATCATACTTTTTTATTATCTTTTATCTGTTTTCTTATCTTTAAATTTATTTTTAAAACTTTTTGTTTTATTTTTCTTTACTTACAACTTTTTTTATGATACTATTTATCCATACAAACAAATCATCTATAGAAAGTGAAGTGCAATTATGAAATCAATTCATGACGAATGGGATATGTGGAAACGACTTTTATCTATGTTGGAAAATCAATTTGGTGATAATTGTGAATTTATTTTACATGATCTAACAAAAGATTATAGTCACACAATTGTTGATATTCGAAATGGACATATTACCGGAAGAAATATTGGTGATTGTGGAAGTAATTTGGGTCTTGAAGTACTACGTGGGAACGTAGAAGAAGGCGATCGCTATAATTATGTTGTTTATACACGAGATGGTAAAATTCTTCGATCTTCTACAATGTTTATAAAAGATGATAATGATACTATTATAGGTTGTCTTTGTGTCAATCTAGATATCACGGAATCAGTAAAATTAGAAGGCTTTTTAAAGCGCTATAATAATTACGAAATCGTAGAAGATACCTTTTCGGTAAATGACTCACATTCAACAGCTTCTACCCCATTTAAAAACAAACGTATTTCTTCCCCAGCTGATCAAGAAATCTTTGCCAATAATATATCCGAAGTACTCGAATATCTTATTTCCCAAGCTGATAAAATAGCTGGAAAGCCTGTTGAACAACTATCAAGAGAAGAAAAAATAGAATTTGTAAGATATCTAGATCAAAAAGGAGCTTTTCTGGTAACCAAATCAAGTGACAAAGTCTGTGAGCACTTAAAGATCTCCAGATTCACATTATATAATTATTTGGATTTCATCAGAAAAAATAACTCTGATAATGAAAACGAAACTTCTGGAGAATAGAAAATAATTAAGATGCTCACTTTGCCAAAAAGAAAGGAGATTTATTAATGAGCAAAGTAGAAGAACGCATCCGAGAATTAGGATTTGAATTGCCAAATGCGCCGAAACCTGTGGCCTCTTATGTACCTATCACAAGAACTGGAAATTTGCTTTTTATTTCTGGTCAAGGGGCCACTCAGAATGGAAAAGCTGTTATGACAGGACATATAGGTGCAGAATTATCCATCCAGGATGGATATAAGGCTGCCCAAATATGCGCTGTTAACGCTCTTTCTGTTTTACGTGATGAAATAGGCGATTTGGATAAAGTAAATAAAATTGTTAAAGTCTTAGGTTTTATAAATAGCGCACCAGGTTTTGACAAACAACCGCTAGTCCTTAATGGTTTTTCTGACTTTATAGAAAACGTATATGGTGAAAAAGGAAAACATGCACGTAGTGCTATCTCTTCAAATGAACTTCCTTTCGGCACTCCTGTGGAAGTGGAAATGATTGTTGAAATAAAATAAATCAAAGATGCAATTGGAGGATACTACTATGAATGCTACACTTATAGAGATCTTTAAGGAAAAAATGATAACAAATTGTGTTGTTGGGATATTCTCAAAAACTTATGATAGTAATTTTATAGAATGCTGTGGAAAGAGTGGATTGGATTTTTGTATTCTAGATATGGAACACGGATCTATTAGTTATGAACATCTTCCTAATCTTATTCGTGCCTGTGAATATTCCGGTATGATTCCTATCGTACGTGTTGCTAATAATAACGAAGAGTATATTGGTAAAGCTCTTGATCTTGGAGCATTTGGAGTTCAAATTCCCCAGATAAATAACCATGATTCCGCTTTAAAAGCAGTACAATATGCAAAATTCTATCCTAAAGGATGCCGAGGAGTCTGCCGGTATGTCCGTGCAGCAGAATATTCCTCTAAAAATAGGTACGATTATTTTAATGAATCAAATAAAACAATGATTATACTTCAGATAGAAGGCACTGAAGGGATAGAAAATCTTGACACTATATTATCTGTACCAAATATCGATATTATTTTTATAGGTCCCTATGATCTTTCACAATCATTAGGTGTTCCCGGAGACATTCACAATCCAAAAGTAATTGAACAAATTAAAATAATCGTCAAAAAAGCTATGAATTCTAATATTTCTGTTGGAACATTTGTTGATACTCCGGAAGATGCACAGTATTGGAAAAATCTTGGCATCAATTACATTGCCAATTCCGTTGATGTCGGTATTTTTTACAATGCGTGTAAAGAAATTGTAACCGCTATCAAAAATTAACAAAATTATATAAAAACGGCTGTGAAAAAATTTTTGTAAATTAAACACTATAAAGGTCTTCTACGATAAATATATCAAATCATAGGAGGCCTTTTATTTTGTAACAAACAGAAAAGAAGTGGACAAACCAAAACTGATGGCAGAAGGGTAGACGCTAATTTTATCAGATGGTGCAGCAAGCAGGGCTACAAGATTATCTGGGAATATCGTTTTTTATTTTTTGTGTCCCTTTAATAAACGGAACTTTTGAAGCAGCTAAAGCGATTGACTGCATGGATATGTCACCATCTGCCATATATACTTTATATACTCAACAAAGTGTGGGCTCCACTTTGCATAATAACTTACTTTTCATAACCTCCACCTTCCTTCAGATTTCCCTCGCGTTAATCATAGTCTTGCTATGAACAGGACACCCTTGGTCTTGGCTGTATCCTTCCCACTACTAAGGTGAATTAGGAACTTTCATCCATTAGCGACGTGCGTCGCAAGACGCACAAAAAAAAGTGACTAGTCTAAGACCAATCACTTTTTAGTAAATATATACCTTCAAAACTGCATATAAGAAACTTTTTAACATCTTACCTATCCACCTTACTTGGTTATGCCCTCGACCTATTAGTAACAGTCAGCTCC